>Ga0209396_1000221_pt1 | contig 73782 bp, 58 predicted proteins | sample GOMGulsemesocosm_6_FD_184638 | JGI IMG/M metagenome (GOLD analysis project Ga0209396, IMG submission 184638) | Methane-oxidizing microbial communities from mesocosms in the Gulf of Mexico - GOM8C Gulf of Mexico (SPAdes) (version 2) | ecosystem: Environmental > Aquatic > Marine > Cold seeps... | reverse complement strand
AGCAACTTAGTGTGAGCCACTATTGATAATACTTTCTATGTATACATTACTTTTTTGTAGCCTTCGATTCCGCTTAGCGCACAGACGAGTGATAAAAACGAATTAGTGAAAGGTCAGCTATCGTATCTTTGTTAACATTAAGCGAGTGATCATTGGAGACTTCTTCAGCTAGCCAAAAATCGACATAGTGAATATCACATTTTTGCATGAAGTTTACTATAGATGCTTTCTTTTTGAGTTGATGATTTACAGTTATCAAAACGATTAAACAAACCAAAGAAATATAGGCGTTCATTCATAGTCATACCTCCAATACAGTCGATGCTTTTGGTTTTGAAAGTAGACCATAGTTGATATAAGTGACTATGTGTTTCAGCACTATCAATCCAAATATTGCCAAATAATTTCTCTATTGAATTTACCAAACAATCAATATCAGAATCATCTTCTAACCAATTATTAAGGTGTTTAATTAATCTAGATACAGATTCATCAGCCTCATATTTTTGAACTTCTATAATGTATTGAATTAAGTTCACAATCATCCTTGTCTTTGTGTCTTGGAGGGCGGATTTTCGCTCTATGCCGCTCGTCTGATTTTCTATAAGTTATGTTAAATTACTTGATGATGGACGAGGAAATAAATTTACTGTCAGAGGCTCTATTCGGTCAATGTAGTCTTCTGCATCAGCATTGCCATTAACCGATGATATAGTTAACCAAAACGTACCTTTATTAATATCTTGATCCAGAAACTCACCTTCGTAATATGACAGACCTAAGAAATATTGAGCATCATTGTGACCTTTATTCGCGGCTAAGCTCAGATAATATTCAATATGTCCTATATTTTTTTTAAAACCATTATAGCCAAAGCAAAGCATCGCATAACAAAACATGGATTCAAGGTCTCCCTGTCTTGCTTCTTCATAATATAACTGTTGAACTTGCTCGACTGTTGGCTCTGATTTTACAAGACTATTTAGTACTGTATCGATAGCATCTTTAATCAATGACATTAGTATCCTTACTATTTATAACCTTGAGGTATTTTGAATCAACTTCGATTATTTAAACGTATATTGTTCGCTCTTAACCGACTTTAACTCTTTTTATTTTTACTCGTAGCTTGGGTAAACAAAGTTATATTTACCCATAGTCATTCGGTCTTTTATATCATACGGATTTACAACAATACCAAGATCAATATTTTTATATTTTTCCGATAACTTCCCTACATATTGCATATCCTTCCCGATTTCCCAGATAGACCAGCTCTTCGAAATTGACATAGATAAATTTCCAGATTCATCACTTTGACGAAAGTATATCGCCTCTCTAACGATATCTCTGCAATTTCCTTCTTTAGCCCAAACCTTGAAATTAACACCAATCTTACATACAACATGAGCATAAAAGTCGACATCATCAGCTACAACATCAGCACAGTCTGGCTTTTCGTCTAGCGCATAACTCCTTTTGAACACCCGTACCACTTCACTATTTAACTGAGTAATATCATCACCAATATATTGAAAATAACGTTTAAGTCCATTTTCGAGTGTTACAGAAAAGATATCACCAAGTTTCAAACTAAATCTTGCCATTGTGAATCCCAATTATTCTCAATATTTTCGCTATTGAGTTAATCCTCTTAAGTAAATCCCCACCATTATTTATCAAGCCATGTTGATAATTACTTCCGCTTCTCGCTCTAAGAAGACATTAAGTTTTTCAATTCGTTATGTCAACTAAGCGCACAATGTGAACACTAATAATCTGTGTAAATAGCTCATCAACGACAAAATAACGAACAGTTGTTCTCTCTAGTTTCCTCGCAATAAGCTGGTAATAAAAACGAAGGAATAATCTGTAACACGAATAATTAGATCCCACACTGCATAATCATACAATAGGTTGAAATGCCGTTAACGCATCTAACATGGCAGCATTACCTAAACCTTGTTGAGGTGCAACCGCAGAAAATGCACCTTGTTCGCCATGCAATGCCATGTAGTTAAGCAGTACGGTTTCAACTAATAAGTTGACGTTATTGGCCGAAGGAGCAGACGCCGTATCAACTGATGCATCTGAGCGCATAAACCCTATTTGTTGTTGTCTTGCCATTTGATCCGCATTACCGCCGGTGAGTTGAGGTTTGCCCGTAGGGTTGAAAACTAAAAAGAATGATGCCCCTGTTGATGAATTATCGCCAGTCCATTCACCTTTGCCTCTGCCTTCAACGGAATCATCAATACGGCCATTGCTAGCGACAGAGCCATCACTAAATACATACATCATTAATGGCATATTTCGTCGAGCGGCATATTCTAAACAGGCTCCCATACAACGTCCGGCACGTAAATCACGTAGTTCGCCAGTGCCACGTTCACCCGTATGATAATCAAATCCACCCATGGTTACCGTGCCAGCACCAGAGAAACCATTAACCACTAGTTTCATAATCGAGGCGGTTTTTTGAAACTCTGCTTCTGCATCAAATTCATTGATGGTAAATATCCCTGCGGGGCCAACGATATCAGGATCTAATAGCGGATTCAGGGTAGATGGATCACCAAAACGATCAGCTAAATCAGCACTCTTTACGTAACCACAATTAACCAAGTCTTTAATAACATCGTCTCGAGTTACTTGGCTGTTAACTGACGCTAATTTTTGTGCACTGACACGTTGTATGCTTTCCATAACGGCGACTGCGTCTTGTTGCGACAGTAAATTAAATAAATCACCTACATCTACTAAGCCTGTAACATCGGTCGGGCGATCAATTTTAGTGGGGCGTTTACTTAAATCTATGAAGTTTGTTGCTGACATCGAGTTGCCACCAGAGTCACTATTACGAGAACCGATTAACGGCATTAATGATCCATCAGCACCCGCAGCAGCAATAGCATACATAGGATTGTGCGGATTATTACTGGTGTCGTTATCTGAACGACTTGGCAGTACCGCACCATTAATCAGAGCTCTGGTTTCGGTCGACGTTTTTTCTAAAATTCCGCGTAAAAATGGCGAATCTGAATGAAAAGCTAAACCTAACTCAGTATTAATAAAGTCTGATAAATCACTCAAAGGGTTAGCGATTGACGGTGCCATATCTCCGGGTAAACCCAGTTTGTTGTAACCTGCAGTTGAGAGAAAGTCTTGTTGACCACCCGCACCACCAACCAAGACATTTGAACCAGCAATATTAGCCCCACCTGCTAGGTCAAAACTGATGAAGGGGATTTTTCCAGCCCCTTCTACATTAATACCGCACGACGCTCGCAATGCTTCCAAGTCTGGAGAAAGTGTCGCATTAGCTTTATTCGAATTTGCGAATAAACTGAACAAAGACAAACCGGCCACTGCATGACCGCCTGTGCGCAAACCCGTGGTAATAAAGTCACGTCGTGTGATAGGTTTTTTATGATCAGGAAACACTAAAGGGCTGTTTGGGTGCAAATGCTTAGGTCTGGTCATATTTTTGTCCCTTTATTAACTTTATCGAACATGTTTTTAGCGTTATTTGGTATCAACATAATGGCTCTCCTACTGTACTAGCATCACAGCACTAGCAAGTACGGCGGCACAAGTTGCTTTTGCAATTGTACGTGTTCGCTCTTGCGTACAGGTGCCATTACATACCGATAGTCGTGTCGTTAAACTATCAAGTTCGTTATACACCAAGTTTTTGTCAGGTTGCGTTGCCACGGTAAGGGGGATTAATTGTGCTAATAGCGGCGTTAACAAATTTGTTCGTTCACTACTACTCAGTGCAATACTCGGTGGTTGATTAAAGTCTACATCAGGAAACCAAGTACTACGTATGTTGTCGGTTTCAATAGCGCTATCGCAATAAGCAATGGCTAATTGAGTAATGCCCATTTGTTGAGCAGAAATAAACGTTTCAATATTTTCAACACTGGGTAACTGACGTTTAACCAATTGATAGGTATTAAAAACCTTGCTGGCTTCTTGGGAAACTCCTGTTAACTCACTCATATTATGGTTAATTTCAGCAAAATTTCTCATACCTATTTGCGCCGTTTCTGTGGTAGCGGGTACTTCGGCAGGTGTGGTAAATACGCCAGGAATTGTTACGTTGGAATGTTCGCCAAGTTTTTCAAAAGTTAAGAAAAACTCGTCTTGGTTAGCGCCTTTTTCAAGGCCGATAATCGTGCCCAATGGCGAGATGGGCAATGGCTCAGTTAAATCCTGTGAGCTAGATATTGAAAGGTCAAGATTGCTATATGCTTGCCCTTGAACAGCTTCTTTACCATTTAAACCAATGCGTAAGCTTTTAACATCAAAAGCTGTGGATACTGGTGTACCATCGATGTTGACGATGGAAGCCCCATTGAATAAGTAGCTGTAGTTATCAAACTGGCTGACTTCAAACATCACATAGGAATTGGCTAAGTTGATGAGTTCGCTGATTGAAAATAATAAGAAGAACTTTTCACCGACGCCAACGTCATAGTTTTGCGCAATTTGTTCTTGCGCTAAAGCTCTATTATAAATTGCCAACAAACGAATATCGCCTTGCCAAACATGTTGATTTGAAGCTTCTTTCCCTAAAATTAGTGCGAAACTATCGTCCCAAGTCGCTAATGGTGCAATATCTTGGTCGGTAATATCAATTAAATTCCCATTCACATAAATGCGTCTACCCGTTGTAGCATTGTACGTAAGTACCACATGTTGCAAAGTTGCCTGCACTATTTCATCAGCATCTGGTGTACTAAGAGCGGGATCGCCGTTAGCATTTGAATTATCAGTTCGTAATGCAAAGTCATAGTTGTACTGGGTTTGGCCGAGCATGAAATTTCGATCAGTATCACCTGCTGAATAAGTAATAATACGTGCTGGACCTTCTTGTACAACGTTATTAGGTGTTAGCCATGCTTCTACGGAAAATTCACCGGTAGAAGTGATTAAATCATGCAGCTTTTTGCTGGTCGCGGTACTCGCTTGTGCTTTACCGTTGCTGAACGATACCCCCCAGCTGCCTAACCATTCAATATCGCCATCTAACGTTAGGTTGGCGGCAGGAGAAATACCTGAAGTATCATAAGCGATATTGCCTTCGCCGGTTTTAAATTGATACAAAGCGATAATATCTGACTCAAATCGCCCGCCACTTGATGCGGTAATACCATCAGTTAAACGTAATGATTTAGACACCACCATTTCAGGGGAAATTTCATCAACGGCAATTTGATCACTTAAAGCAGAAATGGCAGTTAGCATTGTTAAACTATCACTTTGACAATCGCTCCAGCAATTATGAAACTCGCTTCCTAAGCGTATAACGAGTCTTGACTGCGATGGATTGTCTAAATTAATCACTTGCTGAGCTGATTTATAAGCTTGCTCAATATCATTACTAGCAAAGAAAGGTGATTGTGCAGAGTTTGACGACTCACTATGGCATCCGACGCAGTATTGATTAACTATCGGATAGACATGCTGATTAAATAGTGCACTATTTCCAGGGTAGTTTTTACTGGAGCCTGGTTCTCGAATCACCGGAGCGGTTAGCTCGATAGTATTTGCTGTAACCACTCTGTCATCCGACCATAACTTGATCCACTGTTCCATGGTTTCACCACAAGCACTGTCGCTACCCAGCCAACAATTATGACCTCCCGCTACTTTCTCAACTAAGCGAGATGTCGCCGGATTAGATAAATTAACCAATGGGCTTGTTGCTGCATAAGCATCGTTAACGTTGTTTCGACTGGCAAAATAAGGTGCTTGTCCACCTTCTGTATGACAGGTGCCACATTTATCTGCAGTTGAAATATTGTCCCATAAAAATGTTTTATACTTTTGAATGTCTTCAGTCGTTGGGGCAGGCCCGGTATATTCAGTTGATTGCGGATCTTGCTGCTCAGGTGGATTTGTTTCTACTTCACCACCACCTCCGCCACAAGCACCTAAGCTTAATGCCAATACGAATATTGCGAGAGTTTTCGTTAAGTGAGTTTTTAAGTCTGTATCGAATAAATTTTTCACCTCTACTCTCCCATGCAGTATTCGCCAACTTCAGCGAATACTCGCTTAAGCTGATAATCGTTTTGTTTGAACGATGCTGTGGTTGAGTTGATTTTCGCTAAATCATCGACACTTTCAGCGTCACGAAGACAAACGGTATTAAATACTTTTTTTACTTGGCACTGTGCGAATGCTTGGCTATTAGCAAACTCTTGCCCGAAGGATTTTGCGCCTACGCCTTTTCCGTTCAAATTTTCATCCCAACCAAGTTTTTGATTGACTCCTTCACGCCAATAATTTTGCCATTGGTCGTCTTTAGTAACAAAACCGAAGGGAAAGGTTGTTGAATTATTATGATATTTACTCTGGACGCGGGTACCTGTTGTTGCATCCGTTTGACCTGCTTGATTGTAGGAGATTGCGCCTGATTCACCGGTTGGATCTGTTTCACCATCGAAATCATATTCATAATAGGCAAAAGCTTGCGCCAATGGATCCATGCCGCTATGACAACCAAGGCAGTTATTAAGGAATAATCGGCTATCGCCACCCGGACTGCGACTAACATCTTGACGAATCCGGTCAGGAGAGCGAGTGGTATCTTTTAGCGGTTCTAAATCAGTACACAAATGATTCATTAAAGTAAATCTAAGCATTGCTCTATTGGTACCCAAATAGAAAAACTCTTTCGCCGCGGCTCTACTTGTTAATACGCCGGCGGTTGCAGTACTAGGTAAGCCATTTAAGCTAGACTGGGTCGTACGTTCTAAACCATCGGATAAATCAATAAACTGATCTTCTAGTGCTTGATAATGGGCGTTATTGTTAGTGTTATAAGCCGGGACGCCTAGACTCTCTTTGCCGACGTAAAGGATGTCTGCTTGTAAAATCTCTCTAAAATCAACATCATCTCTGACCATGCCAATTAAGGTCGCACTATAGTCATTTAGCGGTGCAAAAATGTCTTGGTCGGTATTTGTTGAGGGAGTCGCAAATAATTTTAAGGTTGTGGAATAGAACGAAGGTGTCTCCATGGCTTTATAAGCGGCTTCAATGGGTTTATTGTCATCAAGTAATGCCACCATTTCTAACAAGGTAATTTCTGACGCAGCAACACCTGTTAATCTATCATGTAATCGTTTCGCTTGTTCCAATGTTCCTGCTTGGGCAATAGATATTGAACTTGTTGCAATGACAATTGCTAAGCAACAACAAAAGCCGTTGATAAAAGTTTTTAGTTTTAATCTATTTTTATACGAATTTATTTGTATATTCGTTCGGAGTTGCATTTTCATAGGTCTCCTTGAATCTTTTTTAGCCAATGAAAATTTCTAGAATGGCTAACAAATCAGCAATCCATCGACTTTGCTGTGTGACATTTGACCAATAAAGAACATCGATTGGTTAAATATAAATCAATAAAAGTATTGAAAGATTGTAACTAAGTGGTAATAATGTCAAGAAATTTTACACTTTTAAGTAAAAAAAAGTAAATGTTACTAATTTTACCTTGATAATATCAATATTTTTTATTTTTCATGGTAAAAGACCTTGAAAGGTTAATAATTAGTAATATTGTGTCGGTTTTTTTTACAGTTTTGTTTTTTGAGTGTTGAAAGTTTACAGTTTTGTGGTAATAATGTCAGAATTTTTTTACACTTTGTAACAATAGTGTATGCTGTTGGAATTATGCGTTAAGGGAACTAAATGAAGCTGAAGTTGGGCTATAAACTATTACTGATGTCTGTCGTTTTGATGCTTTCGGCATGTAATACCGAAACTGCAATTAAGGACGAAACACCTGATCCTGTTCTGGTTGAATATCCTGTTGTCTATATCGAAAGAACCCTAGATACCCAAACCGACGAAAATGAGACAATGCCTGCACGTTTTGATGCGCGCGACCCGGCACTTTTTAATCCCGGGGCTAACTTATTAATCAAAAGAAATGCCTTCGCCGACTCTCCCTCTACCAACTTAACCGCGTTATTATTTGGCGAAAACCAGCTTATTGATATTCGAGATCTAAGCGTCTCTGATGATGGTCAAACAATCCTTCTTTCCATTAGAGCACCTGAATTAGCCGATGCTGACGATGAAGACCAGCCCAAGTGGAACATTTGGCGCTACCAAATAGCGACACAAACCTTAGAACGTATAATTAGTAGTGACATACTTGCTGAGCAAGGTGACGATTTAATGGCATCATTTTTACCTGATGGCCGTATTATTTTTTCCTCGACACGCCAACGCTTATCGCGTGCAATATTACTCGACGAAGGAAAACCTCAATATACCGCTTTAGATGAGCGGCGAGATAACGCAACTTTCAACCTTCATGTGATGAACGCTGACGGCACATCAATTGAGCAAGTTACTTTTAATTTGAGTCATGATTTTTATCCATTGGTTTTACATAGTGGTCAAATATTGTATAGCCGTTGGGATGTGATGGGCGGTGATCACGGAATTAACCTATATCGCATGAACCCTGATGGTACCGAGAATACACTTATGTTTGGTTGGCACTCACAGCAATTAATGCTTGATGAGCAAAGCGAACGTGTTGAATTCATTAAACCGCAACAAATGCCCAATGGTGATATTTTAATCTTGCTTGGCTCTCAGGATGAAACGGCTTATCAAAAAAGACCGGTATTGATCAACATTAATGACTACATTGATGACGAACAAGCGACTATAGCGTCAGGCGCTCAAGCAAACGCAGTGACTGATTTTGCCCTAAGCGATAGTTTTAATTTTACCTTCTCATCTACCCTTTCTGAATCAGGTCGACTCAATCATCTTTATCCGTTACCAGACAGTAGTAATCGTTATTTAATGAGTTGGGATGTTTGTCGTGTTGTCGTCGATGAAGTGATTAAGGCATGTGGCCAATTAAGCGCAGCAGAGCTTGCTGACGAAGCACTCGAACTGGCTGAGCCATTGTTTGAGTTATGGTTATTGAATAACGCAAATAATACCCAGCAACTTGTTGCTACTACGCAAGCAGGTTCCGTAATAACTGAAGCTGTGGTAATGAGACCTTCCGAGCAAGGCAAAATCTTTATTGCTGACAAGGCCATTGGCAATGAACTCGATGCTGAATTAAGTGGTGAACTTGCCGCAGCTATTCATATTCGCAGCGTTTATGACTTTGATGGTATAGATATCACGATGCAAGATAATAACCCACAAGGGATCGCTCGTTTAAGTGACCCCTCGCTTACTCCAGCAGCTAATCTACCTGCACGATTTTTACGAATAATTCGTGGTGTGCCCATGCCACCAGATGAAGTTAGAGATATTGCCAATACCGATTTTGGTCGCAGTAATAACCAATTAATGCGAGAAATCATTGGTTACACGCCCATTCAACCTGACGGCTCGGTGAAAGTTAAAGTACCGGCAAATACGCCATTTGCTATTAGTGTATTAGATGAAAATGGTCAGCGGATCAATGGTCGACATCGCCAGTGGATCACTTTAAAACCCGGCGAAGTTTTACAGTGTAATGGCTGCCATACCGCAAATAGCGAACAGCCACACGGCAGAATTGATGCGCAAGCAGCAAGTATTAATACTGGCGCACTTGGCGGCACCGCCTATACCAATGCCACGCAAGACATTATCCCTATGCAAGGGCAAACCATGGCAGAAGCTGATGAAATGGTTAATGGCTTAGCGCAACTTACCGCTAGTATTCTTTATCAAGATCGCTGGACAAACCCAGATATTTCTGTGGTGAATCCAAGCATAGATTATTCCTACGAAAATCTGTCTACAGTATCGCCTAATGGCGTAACATGTTTTGAAAACTGGACACCCTATTGTCGAATTCAAATCAACTACCAAGAACATATTCAGCCGTTATGGGATTTACCTCGTGAATTACCTGCAGTTGATACCCCTGAAATTCTTGAAAACAAAACATGCACAAGCTGTCATAGCATTTCCGACAAGGATGGTTTTGCGCAAGTGCCTGCTGGACAATTAGATTTGTCCGCGCGACCATCGAGCGATCAAATCGCACACTTAACGAGCTATCGAGAGTTGTTTTTCAATGATGTTGAGCAAGAAATCGTTGAGGGTATTTTAATTGATCGACTAATACCTGTACTGGATGAGAGCGGTAATATTGTTCTTGAAATTGATAACGAAGGTGAGCTTATTTTAGATGCAGAAGGTAATGCTATTCCGGTGTTAACAACCGTGGCAATACAGCCAATACTATCGACAAATAGTGCTGCGGCAAGCGGACGTTTCTTCGAAGTTATCAAGAATGTAACTCATCAAAATACGATGACAGTAGACGAATTGAAACTATTAAGTGAATGGTTAGATATTGGTGGTCAATATTACAATACACCGTTTTATTCACAGGATTAGCCAAGTTGAATTTTAAAATAGGAACTTATGTTTAATACGCTTTCAAAAAACCTTTTGTTAATGGTTATTATTATAGCTAGCCCAAGGTTATTAGCTGAATCTTCACAAGCAGTTACTTTACATATTGAAGTACCTTTTGTTGAACTGCATTCGGGTCCAAGTGAGGGTTATCCTGTCGTTCATATTATCGAAAGAAATGAAGACGTTATCGTGCTTATTAAGCGTACCTCTTGGCTAAAAGTAAAAGATAAACGTGGTATTGAAGGCTGGCTTCATGAAGATGATTTATTGGGCCTAAGCCAGTTTGGCAAAGCGATAAAGCAAGACGGTGACGTTCAACAAAGCTTTAAGAATCGCGATGTAGAAGGTGGCGTTATGTATGGCGATTTAGAAGGCGCCAACTTTTATAACGTTTACTTAGGATACGCCTTTACACCTGTTTTTAGTGCAGAAGTTTCAATGGGTAAAGCGCTAGGCAATATTTCCGATAGTAACTTGTATGAAGTCATGCTGATCAGCCAACCTATGCCTGATTGGGTAGTGACACCTTACATAGGTATTGGTGGCGGGATTATTGATACTAAACCTCACAGTGTTTTAGCCGATTCAGAAAGCCGACAAAGTACTTTAATGAGTGCCGCCGCAGGCATTAAATATCACATTGCTCGTAATTTTTTAGTACGAGCAGAATATAAGCTCTCGTTAGCCTTAACTGACCGAGACAAAAATGAAGAGATCCACACATGGAAAATAGGTTTCAGCGTATTTTTTTAACGCCATTTATCGCCGCAAGTACATTACTGCTCGCTGCTTTACCTTGCTCTTATTCAGCGAATGCTGCAGAAGAAGTTGATTCACAAGTACAAGTGAAAGCCGATGTTGAACGACGTCAAATTTTTGATGACTTGCTCGATTCTGAAAATTTTGAAGTCGGCATTCAAGGTGGCATTATTTCAATAGAAGACTTTGAAAGTAGTGGTTGGCTTGGAGCACATATTGGTTACCATATTACTGAAAACTTCTACCTGAAAGCGCGTTATGGACAAGCAAAAGGTGGTGAAACTAGCTTCGAAAAGTTGGTGGATGCAGCACCATTGTTAACTGGCTCTCAGCGAGAATTAACCTATTACGGTTTAAATATTGGTTATAACCTGCTGCCTGGTGAAATCTTTTTTAGTAAAGACTTAGTCTTCAATAGCATCTTTTCAATCGAGTTAGGTGCTGGTAGTACTGAGTTTGCGGGCGATGAACAATTTACCGTTAATGTTACCGCCAATTACCGAGTGTTTATTAACGACTGGGTGGCGTGGGATATAGGTATGAGTGACTATATTTTTGATACCCAAGTTACCGGTCTGTCTAAAACAACGCACAATCTTAACTTTGTTACCGGAGTCTCAATTTATTTCTAATATTGAGTCATTGAACGTTGCATATAGTCATTTAAATATAAAGGAAAATACATGTTGTTAATTAAGTTCTGGCGTAGAGGTTTATCGGCTGTTTTTGCCCTTGTTATGTCAATGAATGCCCACGGGGTAACTATAGGTCAACCTGCGCCAGACTTTACCTTAAAGAACATGCAAGGTCAGAACCTAAATTTGACTGAGCAACGTGGCAATATTATCGTCATTAACTTTTGGGCTTCTTGGTGTGGTCCATGCCGTAAAGAAATGCCGGTGTTGCAAGCGCTAGAGGATAAATATAAAGACTTAGGTGTGCAAGTATGGGGCATTAATGTTGAGCAAGAAAACCAAGCAGGTAGGGATTTTCTTGCCAATCTTGAATTGAGCTTTTCAATATTTTTCGATGAAACCAATAAACTGTCAGCGACCTATCAGGTAGAAGCAATGCCAACAACTGTGATTGTCGACCGTGATGGTATCGTGCGCTATGTCTACCGCGGTTTTAAAGACGGTTATGGAAAAAAGTACGCTAAAGCCATTAAAAAACTCATTAGAGAATGATAAAAAACTCAGAGAATAAGGAATACTTGTGATCAAATATAGTGTTAAAGGTACTTTGTTACTTGCTCTTTTTAGTTTAACGGGTTGCGCAAGCTTATCAATCGAGCCTTGGGTAAAACCCTATGAAAGACAAAACTTAGCAGATTCCATTATGAGTGCTTCTCGTCATCCTATTGCAAATATGCACGTTGCTCATGTATTAGACGGCCGAGAAGCCGCACGTGGTGCTGAAAGTACCGAAGGTGGTGGTTGTGGTTGTAACTAAATTCAAGAACATACCGCTAGTGAAAGCACGTTTTTTATCCGTGCTAAAACTTGTTGTAACCTTCAGCTTTATTATTAATCTAGGTTTAAGTACCAGTTTAAGCCAAGCGGCAGTATTAGGGGCTGAACGCGTAGATGTGCTTTACCACAGCTACGAAGGTGGCGGCATGAAAATAGACGGGCCGGCAATTCTCTTGAGAAAAAAGGTGACTGAATCTGTTGCTGTTACCGCCTATTATTATTTAGACACTATTTCATCAGCGTCTGTCGATGTATTAAGTACCGCAAGTGCCTACACTGAAGAGCGTAATGAAGGGCAGTTAGGCATTGAATACTTACATGACAAAACCATTATGTCGTTTAATCTGCGCCAAAGTGATGAAGATGATTATTTTGCCCAATCGTTAAGTGCCAATGTATCGCAAGACATGTTTGGTGATTTAACCAACCTAAGTATGGGATTTTCTTATGGTGATAATGAAATCAGACGTAACGGCGATGAGAGCTTTGAAGAAGCAAGCGAACAATACCGACTACGCGCAGGTATCAATCAAATATTAACCCGTAATTTAACTGCAAGTTTGAGTTTTGAAGCGGTTGCTGACGATGGATATCTTAATAATCCTTATCGTACGGTGCGCTACATAGACAACTCAATCCCTTCTGGAGTAGGTTATCAATCAGAGATCTACCCAGAAACACGCAACTCATTTGCCACTAAATTATCAGCCAGTTATTACCTGCCTTATCGAGCAGCGCTATTTTTTCACTACCGGTATTTCAGCGATAGCTGGGAAATAAAATCTAACGATGTTGAGTTAGGATATCGGCATCCTATTGGAGACTCCTTCGAGCTTGAACTAAAGCTACGTTATTACCAGCAAAGTGAAGCTAACTTTTATAGTGACTTGTTTCCCTATAAAAACGCACAAAACTATCTCGCCAGAGACAAAGAACTGAGTGACTTCGACAATATGACCATAGGCATTGGGATAACGTATTCATTACCTAGTAGTTTGTCGTATGGCAGTTCGCGATCTGAAGCTTCGTTGCAATGGGATTATATTGACTTTAATTACAATAACTTCAGAGACCCTATGGCTGAAGGTGGCGTAGGTAATGAGTCTTTATATGGTTTTTCAGCGAATGTAATTCGTGCTTTTTATAGCCTTTACTTTTAATTTTTTATGTAAATTTCGACAGCGTTAAGGCTGTCCTAGGTTTAACTTATGAACATGAATATTTGCTCTTCTTCTACCCTCACTCGCATAAATAAAGGCTTGCTGTTTGCCGTTAGTTTGTTGATTTTTTCTTTGGCTGTTTCTGTGAAAAGTTATGGAGTAGAACCTGAGGTTTCAGCAACAAGCGGAACGTTATCGACAGAACTTGAAGACATTAAAAAGCAAGTATTAAAGTTAAATCGAGATTTGTTCATTTTGGAAGAAGACTTATTATTTCCTGCCAGTACACAAGTGGCCGTTTTCGTTTCTGTAGACATAGGGCGTTTTTTCAAAGTTGACAGCGTAGAGCTAAAAATTAATGACAAAGATGTCGCAGGTTTTCTCTATACCGAACGGCAACGTAAGGCCCTCGAACAAGGGGGAATTCAACGGATATATTTAGGAAATTTAAAAGAGGGCAAGCATCAACTCACGGCAATATTCACCGGAATTGATGGCGAAGGGCGAACTACACAAAGGGCCATCACGCACGCGTTCGAAAAAGATGATGACGTGGTGATGATCGAATTGAAAATTGAAGATAATGAATCAAATTATCGCGCTAATATTAACGTTGAAGAATGGATTTTATAATCAAGTATGCGTTTTAACCTGAACTCGTTTATGAAAAAAATCGTCAAGGTCACGCTGTTAAGTGGCATGATGGTTTTAACAACCGTTATGCCAGCATCGGCAGACGTTGTTGAGGCTGGCCCGCAGCTCGAAGATAAACTTTACCGACAGGCCTTATACTTTTATTTTATCGGCAATTACGGTGAGGCCCTTAAGCAAATCAGTTTGAATCGTCAGCGTTTTAATAGTCAATCATCACAAAGTCGCCTTTTTGAAGCTGGCTTACAAGTGACTGTAGGCTTGCATCATCAAGCAACGCAATCACTTTACCAATTACAAAAACAGCAAGCAGGCACATATAATGCGGCTGCTAATGTGGATAATACTCAAGAGTCGAAATCTAATACTACGCCTGCGGAGTTAACGTTAATTGCGTTATTAGCATTAGCCGAACAACAAATTCAGCAAGGTGACAATGAAACGGCACGACAAACGTTGAGTAAAATCAGCCAAGTGTCGAAGTCCTATACCGACCAATATAAAATTCTAAATCAGCTGGCGTCCTGGCCAGAGTTACCGACACAGTCTGCGGCATCAATGGAAGAAAATAACGATTCAGAAACGTCAAATCGACAATCAATTTCTGTTGCTTATATCAAATTGAATAAAGCATTGTTGCATATGGAACGAGGCGAGTTTGAACTTGCCAAACCTATGCTTATAACAATTAAAAATACTTTTTGGCAACCACCATCTAAGACTTTTTGGCAGGTACTTTTTACTCCTTTTTCTACTGATAATGAAGGTGACATTAGCGAGAAAGTTATCGATGAAAAAAACCAACAACAAGCGGTAAATGATTACGCACAATTATTGTTAGCTCAAATGTATGTTAAACAAGAAAGTTATGAAGCCGCTTATTACGAATTAAAAAACTTCCCACAAGATAGCCCTTATAGTGAGTCAGCACTCTTTATTTTTGCTTTTTCAGCACAAAAAATAAAACAAAACACCCTGTCGTTTAAGCTATTTAATTTGATGAAAGAGCGCTTTCCTTATTCAAATTTAGGTTGGCAAGCTGCATTGTTACTTGCCACACAAGTCGTAGAGCAAATGTCGCTAGAAGAGGGAATGACCAGTTATCAAAATGCAGAACACCTTTATCAACAACGTTTAACCGAGTTAGCCAATTTTCATGAAGTTTTTCTGGCCAGTGATGATTTGTTAAATTTTTCACCAGGTAAAACAGACGTTGTAGAGTCTGAAACTAAACTTGAAACAAAAATAGACGCTGAATCACCCATGCTATTTTTTGCTAATAAGCACTATGCTACGGGCTCGGTATGGTTACAAAAAGCGTTATTAGATAACGAATTAAAGGCAGATTATCAAGCGCTGATTGAATTAGATTTGATCACGGTGCACTTGCAAGCACAGCAACAAAAAAGCCAATGGCTGCAAGATACGCTGGCTTTAAATAATAAAAGAAAAGCTAAGGTCTTTGAATTACAGCAACAGGCCCATTATCCTTCTATCATTACAGAGCTAAACGATAAGAAACAACAGGTTGCTAAAATTGTTACTGAAGCTGATACAGGCCAACAAGGTTCTGCTTTTGCCAATCAAGCGCAAGAAAAATGGTTAGAGCGGATAAAACAAAGTAAGCAGGCGATTGCTTTTCTTGATGGCAACAAGAATCTAGCTGAGTATAAAAAAAGAGTAAAGCGTGTTGAAGGTGTCTTGAGCTGGCAGTTACAGCAAGCACTGCCGAACCGTTTATGGCAACATAAAAAACGGCTAAAAGAAATTGAGCAACTGTTAGCCCATGCCGAGCAGCAAAGAAATCGCTTGGTAGCACTTGCAGATTCACCATCATTGTTATCAGGCGTGGGTAATCGCATTACAACAAGTGCGGCGAATCTACAAATACTGTTAGGAAATGTCGCTAAATTACGGACGATTACCAGCGCTAAAATACAGAATAATGTTCAACAATTTGTTAATAACCAGCGCGGTATACTAGAACAGCACTTATTGACTTCTCGACATGAGATGGCCGCTGTTTTAGAGCGTATGGCGAAATATGATAAACGTGTTGAAAGGCAGTTAGCTGCACCAAAAAAGAAGACAAAAGTACAAAATATTAATCTCAATTATACCTATATCGATAACACCAAACCTAAATCTTCCCCTGACTCGAATCATAAGGAAGCTTTATAATGGGCTTTTTTCCTGTCCATCGTTCAGTGGCACTATTCATCAGTTGTTTAATCATTTCTGGTTGTATGAGCACGTTAAATGATAACGAGACCGAACTTCCGAAAAATAAACGGGCAAGTTTAGCTGATCTTGCAGATAAACAAGATGATCTAAAGCTAGCCAAGTTCACTACTAATAAGGCACTAAGATCGGCAAAATTGGCTGAAATATATCAACAATTATTGAGCTTGGAACCTGATCCCCAAGTGAAAACTAAGGTCGAATACCGATTAGTGCAAATAAACACCGAAGTATTTGAAAATCAATCTTTTGGCGGCACAGATACAGGTAGTGTCGATGAAGTAGGTCTCACCCTAGCGCAACTAAAAAAAGACGATCAAGCATTAAGTGCGCTTGTGCTTAGTTATCAAAATCTGCTGAAAAACCATCCTCAACATAACTCGAATGAGCATATTAGATATCAACTGGCTAAGGCGTTAGATCTACAAGGAAAAATAGATGAAAGTTTAGTTGAAATAGAGTTATTACTGACACGCTACCCAGCCACTAAATATTTGGCCGAGTTAAATTTTAGACGAGGCGAAATCTATTACAACTTACAAGACTATTCTGCTGCAATAAACGCTTACGATATTGTGATGAACTCGCCTAATAATGATAATTACTTGGTTAATAGCATCTATATGTCGGGTTGGTCATTGTTCAAATTGAATCGCTTTGAGGAAGCAGATATCGTATTCTTAAAGGTATTTGAAGCCATTATTGCGGCTGAGAAACAACTTCCCTATCAAAATAAATTCTCTTTTAATGCATTAAATGATCGTTATCAAAATTTGGCCATAGATACGCAACGAGTACTAAGTGTTTCATTAAGTCAGCAAGCGCAAGCTGAATCTTTGGCGAAACTAGTCAAAAGAAATCATTCCTCGCAATATTTACCTTTATATGAACATGTATTATTTGAAAATTTGGCAAATTTTTTAATTAAGAAAGAGTTAAAAGCCGATGCCGAGCTTACTTATAAGGCTTACATTAAATTAGGTCGAGACAATATTTGGTCAGCGCGTTATTCATTAGCCTTATTGGATATTTACCATCGTGATGGCAAGTTTTCTTCGATGCATCAGTTGAAAAACAATTACATTGCGCAGTACGGACTGGAAGGGACCTTTTGGCATAAAGCGCCGTTATCAATAAAGGATGAACTATTACCGTATTTGCTACAGTTTAGTGATGAACATGCGCGTCGTGCCTACGCATATGCTCAAGAGCAACTATCAGGCGAAATTAGAGTTGATGCCTTTACTGAAGCAGCCACAGCACTAGCAACTTATTTAGCTTTAGCCAAGTTACCCGATGCTAAAGATCTGCTGACTAAAGATGTTTTAACTGATGAATACCTCTATGCGGAAGCCAGCTTTGAAGCAAAACAATATGTAAAAGCATTGGTGAGTTATGAAAATATAGCTTATTACTCGTCGTCTGCTGCCCCGGGCTTAGACGCTATTAAAGTAAAGTCAGCCTATGCGACAACACTTACTATTCGTGAGCTGTTAAATAGTACTGCCGAAAATAAAGACAATGACAACAATACTGACTATCAACAGCGTATCGATGAGCGAAATCGTTTAGACAAATTATTTATTCAACAATACCCAAATGACGAACGTTCACTGCAATTAGCAACGCATGTCGTTCAGTATGCCTTCAATGTAAAAGATTTTTCAACCGTACAAACTATGAGTGACTTCGTGCTAACTACACAGGGCATCATCCAACAGTCTGCAGGCAAGTCTATAGCTAATACTGCTAAGAATTCAGTAAAGCGTTCAGCAGTTAATAGCTCATATGCAACTCAAAAATTATCGCCGACAGCATTAAAACAGCTACAAATCGTGAGCCAGTTATCGGCGCACAGTTTGTACGAGCAAGGGCTTTATCAGTTAGCAGAACACGCGTATGTGCTGGCACTAGATTATGCCGATAAAAAAATAAATACCTGGCAAGAGATGCGTAACTTATTGGCCTCAAGTATATATTTTCAGGCACAAGCTTATAAAATAAAACAGCCTAAAATTGCGGTAGCCCATTTATTACGGGTCGGTACCCTTGTTCCAGAATCAAGGTATCGTATTACTGCTGAGTTTGATGCCGCTAATTTATTGTTAGAAAACAAATTATGGCAACAAGCCATCGATGTGTTATTGCAGATACAAAAACATTTTCCTAGCCATGAATATACGGCATCTATTCCGGCTAAATTGGCTTCGTCATACGAGGCGACGCAGCAATGGGAGTTAGCGGCTGAGCAATTATTGATTCTAGTTGCCAATGAAAACGAGTTACCCAATGGCAGCATAGCCTCAAATGACAAGTCTGCTGAACTTAAACGTGAGGCGCAATACACAGCCGCAGATTATTATTTAAAGGCGGGAAAAACCGCTAAAGCGTTAGCCGAATTTAGAACCTATGCACATTCATACCCGCAACCTTTTAATATTGCGCAAGAAGTACGTTTTAAAATGAGTGAGTTTTATCGTCGAAGCAATGAGCCAAATAAACGATACTTTTGGTTTAGAAAAATCTTGAGTTTTCATGCAAAACAAAACAAAGTTTCAGCACAAGCAATCCAACCTCGTGCTATTGAATTGGCCTCAACAGCGGCCTTTGGATTAGGTATGGCTCATCAACAAACATTTAAGTACGTTAAGTTGATTGCGCCACTGCAAAAAAGTTTAAAACGTAAACAAACAGCGATGAAACAAGCAATAAAATATTATCAACAAGTGCTCAGTTTTCAGCTGGCGCAAGATGTGCCGCAAACAACCTTTAATTTAGCTGAAATGTATCGGCAATTAGCCGCTGATGTTTTGAAGTCGCAACGTCCGAAAGACTTAGATGAATTAGCGTTAGAAGAATATGAAATACTACTGGAAGAGCTGGCTTATCCTTTTGAAGAAAAAGCCATTGAAATTCATCTTAGTAATGCTCAACGTGCATGGCAAAATGTCTTTGATGAATGGGTAATAAAAAGCTTTGCAACACTGGCTGAAATAGCCCCAGCACTTTATAACAAACAGGAGCGGTCTCATGATATTATTGACGACATGCATTAATCGTTTGGGCTTTACGTTAAAGGCTGAATCGAAAGCTGTTCATATCATGACATTGTTTTTGATATTAGTGCTATTACAAGGGTGTTCGAATACCACTGAAAATGAAGGTGGGTCTGAAAAACAAACACCAGAAACGTTAGCTGCTTTAAGTAAAGAACTTACTGATTTGGTTGATGTACCCAATGCGAATGGCCAATTATCAGCAGATAAAACTGGTTTGCTAGAGGCCTCGAAAAATAAGCGAAACGACTATCTTGAGCAAAAACAAGTGCGCTTAGCCAATGTCCCTTTGTATGTGATTGAAAAGTACAAACAAGCATTAGCTTTAATGACAAATAAAGAGTGGCTAAAAGCTGAACAGTTATTTGACCAAGTACTGGTGTCTCAACCGCAACTTTCTGGCGCTTATGTTAATAAGGCCTTAATCGCGATTCAACAAAAAAATTCGAGTCGTGCCAATAAACAACTTAATAAAGCGTTAGCAGTCAACCCACTCAATCCTTATGCCTATGAAATAAAAGGCAGGATTGCGCGGTTAAATGGACATTTTAAACAAGCAGAACAGAACTATCTGAAAGCTCTAGATATTTGGCCTGAGTATCCTGAAGCGCAAGTTAATCTCGCGATTTTATTAGAGTTGTACCGAGGCCGTTTACTTGACGCGCACAAATACTATTCTGCATACCTAGCCTTGCAAACGGACGACCAACAAGTGCAACGTTGGCGTGCTGGCGTTGAAATTAAAATTAAACGGGCAGGGTTAGTATTACCTGAAAAAACGGGCGACGATTTAACATCAACGGTTGAAAGTAAAAAATCAGGAGAGGGTTAACATGAGAATTGTGAAAATATTGACTGTTTTTTTCATGGGCGTGGTAAGTATTGTTCAGGCAGAAGAGGTAAAGCCTCCCGCAGAAACTCCGTCAAAAATAGTACAAAAAACGGTAACCATAGAAAGTAAGGTGACCGGGTCTCAAGAGCAGCCAAAGGTACTTTATATTATGCCATGGCAAGGAATCGCTAATCCCATCACTATAAAAGATCAAAAAACACAGCTAACTATGCCGGAATTCAAACCGATTAACCCAAAAATATTTAAAAAAGAAGTAAGGGACTTTGCAGCAGAACAAGCGAAAAAAGTAACTTTAAAAGATACAAAAAATAAATAACCTGGTCGCTATTAGATCATAGTTACAATTACTGGATGAGCCAATAACTTAACCCTTTCATCCAAACTTTAAGACATAAGGAAAATTCAATGAGTTTTATCGACAGTATTATCGCTTTTTTACAAAATGGCGGTTCATTTATTTACCCCATAGCCCTTGTTTTAGTTGTAGGCTTGGCAATTACCATTGAGCGCTGGTTGTACTTAAGTAAGGCACACCTTACTAATAAAAAGGCATTTGCTTTAATTCAAAATGCATTAAAAGCTGGCGATATTGAAGCAATCAGTGAATACGCCAAAAGTAATAAATCTCCCGTATTGGATGTATTAGAATCGGGCATATCGCGTATAGGACATGCAAAACGTCGTGAAGATATTGAATATGCTATGGAAGAAACCATTATGGAGTATATGTTACGGCTAGAAAAGCGTACACCATTTGTCGCTACATTGGCGAACATAGCTACATTATTAGGTTTGTTAGGCACAATTATGGGGCTTATCGCTGCGTTTTCTGCAGTGGCAAGTGCAGACCCAGCTGAAAAAGCTAACTTGTTGTCTTCAAGTATCTCAGTGGCGATGAATACCACGGCATTTGGTCTTATTACCGCTATTCCATTGATATTATTTCATTCTGGCCTGCAAACGAAAACCGCTAGCATTGTTGACTCCATTGAGATGGCTGCTATTAAATTGTTAAATTCTTTGTCGTTTAATAAGTAAACTGATTTAAATCGAGGGTTACTATTATGAGACGCTATCGTCAACGCCGCACCAATAACCAAGACGCGGAAATAGACATTACATCATTCATGAATTTGATGATTGTGTTAGTGCCGGTATTGTTGCTGAGTTTAGTTTTTTCTCATGTTCGGATACTTAATTTACAACTGCCTGTGCTTTCAGAAGGGGAATTGGCTGAAGACCAAAAAGAACCTAAAGTTTTGGAGTTGGTCATTACTAAAAAACGCTTAGCGTTAAATTATCCAGCAGGAATTTTATTAAAACGCTTTGAAGTAACCGAACAAGGTTATGACTTTGCCGCGTTATCAACATATCTGCAAGATTTGAAACTCGCCTTTCAACAACAGACAATAGAAAAAAAGGACATTGTGATTCTACTTGAGCCTTCCGTTGATTATCAAACCATTGTTTCTGCTATGGATACAGTACGTTCGTTTAAAGCTGTGGTCGCTGCTAACTTAGTAGACGCTGAATTATTTCCATTGATATCTTTAGGTGATGCACCTGTAGATGAACCTATTAACGAGTCTACTAGCGAACCTAGTAACAAACCAATAGGAGAGCAACAATGAAACAGTCAGTAAGATCAAAAAGGCTCGCCAAACATCACAAGCGCTTCAACTCTGGCAGCAAGCTAAACCTTGTCGCTTTGATGGATATATTTACTATTTTAGTGTTTTTTCTAATCGTGAACCAATCAGAGGTACGCGTATTACAAAACATTGAAAAAATTAAATTACCTGTCTCAATCGCTGAAGAATTACCGGTAGAAAACTTAGTGATCACTATTTTCGAAAATACGGTTTTAGTACAAGAAAGGGCTATTTGGCAAAGTAGCGGTAATGACGCTGGTTCAGAATTGCAGGATAATCAAGAATTTTTTGAAGCGCTAACAGCCGAACTCAATTATCAAGTAAATAAGCGACCAGAATTAACGAAAAGTGAGCAAGAAAATGGCCGTGCGGTAACCATTATTGGTGATGCCTCAACGCCTTATGCAGTATTGAAACAGATAATGGCAGCATGTGCTGACACAGGTTATCGTAATATGTCACTTGCGGTTGAGCGACAAGTCAAAAATAAACAAGGCGAGGGTTAATATGACCACAATAACCTTGAATATGGGCGAGAGATTTCAAACGCAAAGCGACTTGTTTATACCAAGCCAAGAAGATAAAAAATTTCTACGTATATTATCGATATTGTTGGTGGTTTATTTAGTGTTTGCTTTCGGTGTGCCTTTGTTAGAGCAAGTGGAAGTACCTCGTGCAGTAAAAGAGCAGGTACCGCCGCAGCTTGCCAAAATTATACTGCAAGAAAAACAGCTACCCTTGCCAGAAAAAATAAAAGAACCTGAGATAATTAAACCTGAAGAAATCGAGGAAGAGCTTAAAGAGGAGCCTGAGGAAAAACCACCGGAAAAACCGATTGAACAGCCTAAAATGACTCGTGAAGCGGCAAGAGAAAAAGCCAAAACGTCGGGTTTAGCAGCAATGAAAGACGAACTATTTTCAATGCGAGAAGCCTTTGATGTAATACCCGCAGCAAAAACAGAATTTAATCAAAATATAGCTGAAGAAGTTAAGGTTAAACGTAAACTGTTAGCAAGTTCAGTTAATAAACAAAGTGAAGGGCTTACGGCTTCATCAGTAAGTCGAACAGTGGTTAGTGATGCACTAAGTACTAAAAACACGCAACAAATACGCCTTGCTGAAGAAGAAGTATTAGCTGAAGAAGGAGCTATTGCTGAAGAAGAAGCTTTAACTGCACAGGCCGGGCAACGTACTGAAATTAGTTTACGTAGAACCCTTGAAGCCAATAAATCTCGACTTTATGCCCTTTATAATCGCGCCTTAAGGAAAGACCCTTTCTTAAAAGGGAAGGTAATGTTTGAAATAGAAATTCAACCTAACGGTAGTATTAGTCGTGTCGATATCAAGTCGAGCGGTCTTAATAATGCAAAATTAGAACGACAGTTAAAAGTGATCTTACGTTCAATACGTTTTCCTGAAGAAGCCGTCGCGGTAATGACCACCATTTGGGCAATAGAGTTTTTACCTAATTAATATCTAGCCAAGTACAGTATTAATAACATTAAAAATAATTTTTCGAATGATTTTTTTTTAATGGCACTCTAACAGTGATTACTCATCGCTTATGTAAGGTCAATATGTTTGGAAAGTACAACGCAGATAAAAAACTAGTGAAAAAGCTCCTTAACGGGGACGAAGCCAGTTTTGATGCTTTTTATGAAGAATATTTTGACAAGCTATACCGTTTTGTATTGTCTCGTGTTGATCAGCAACATCATGTCGCAGAAGACATAGTGCAAAGTAGCTTATGTAAAGCGATAGATAAGTTATCAACCTTTCGGGCTGAAGCAAGTTTACTCACTTGGTTATGCACCTTTTGCCGATACGAATTAAGCGCCTATTTTAAAGTGAGTAACAAGCAGCCGTCATTAATTGAAGATCAACCAGAAATTCGCGCCTATCTCGAATCGTTAACCGCGGTAATTCAACAACAGCCTGAAAATAATTTATTGCAAGTAGAGTTAAATAAATTGGTTCATTTAGCATTAGACAGTTTGCCAGAGCATTATGGCAGAGTCATCGAGTTAAAGTATGTTCAACACTTTTCGGTTAAAGAGATTGCACTCATGATGGAGGTATCTGCTAAAGCGGTCGAATCTTTACTTTCCAGATCTCGGCCTGTTTTTAAAGAGGCTTTCTTTAGCCTAAGTGGCGGAGAAAAACTTGGTAATGAACTATTGGCGGATAACAATAGGGGGAATAAATAATGAGCAGACCACATGATAAATCATCTGTCGATCATAACGAGTCAGCAGAAAATTCTGTCCATGAAACAACATCAGAAATTTTACCTGAGTTGTTACGCCATGCAGATGTGAGAGAAAATGCTCCCTATGCAACAAAGCAAAGAATAAAAATTCAGCTAAAAGCACAATGGCGTCAAAAAAATAGCCAACGGAAAAAACGCAATATTTGGCTGGCAAGTGGTTCTTTTGCCACGGCGCTAAGTTTTTTTATCTTGATGATATTCAACGATCAGATGTTCTCAGAAAACGAGGTAACGAACAAAGTATTGTTTGCCCGTATTCAAGGGGAAGTCAAAACTAGCCTTAATCACAATGAATATGAACCATTATTGAACAGTGATAATAGCGAAAAAAAGAATGCAACAGATTTACCATTTTTACCGGCCGGTACTATGATAGAAACGCTAAATGATGGTTTAGTAACCCTGACACTTCAAACTGGCGGTAACTTACGTTTGCACAATAATTCACAATTGATCATCAATGAAAATAATGAATTTACCCTTGCCTTTGGCACGGTTTATTTCGATTCAGGGCAAGATGATTTAAATATCGTCAACTCAAAAATGATGGGTTCAGACAATAGCTCTCCTCATCTTGGTGCAATTACTATAAAAACCTTGCACGGAAATATTCAAGACATAGGTACACAATTCCAAGTATCGAGCAATAAAAACACCCTGCAAGTTAGCGTACGAGAAGGGCTGATAAATCTACATAATGAAGAAGGAATTCATGTCGTAAATCAGGGTTTTCAATTGACCGAGAAATCAAATGGCTCTTTCGTAAAAATCGCGATATCACCACAAGATCCACAATGGCACTGGGTGAATGATGCGGCGCCAAAGTTTTCGCTGGAAGGAAAAAGCCTATATCAATTTTTAGTGTGGATAACCCGAGAGCATGGTTTAACACTGCACTTTAATCAGAATCATACCGAAAAATTATCGAAACTTATTGTATTACATGGTGATATCGACGGCTTAGATTTACAGCAAGCGTTGAATACGGTGTTTGCAACAATCGAATTAACCTATAGTATTGACCAAAATATATTGAAGGTTGTTAGATAATTCACTTTATGCCGTTATATTGTAGTGCTTTTCAAGGTAGTAGCTCGATACCCCTTACTTTCGTTAAGCGCGGTTTTTTAATTTTTAGTTTGCTCATCTCTCTATTTAGCTTTGTTGTAATGGCTGAAGAGCAGACGTTTACGGCTAATCAGAAATTAGTTGATATCCTTCAGCTCATGAACAAACGCGGCGATAAAATAATCTATAGTAGCGCGCAAGTTCATAGCGGCATGAAGGTCTCACAAGAAATCTCCGCTCAACTTCTGGGCCAATTTTCCGAAAATAACCCTGTAAAAGTACGTCAATTAAAGCTTACCTTACTGCAGGAAATTTTACGGCCCTTTAACCTTACGTTGAAGCAAGGGCCGCACAACAGCGCAATTATTATTAAAAAATCAGTAAAAGTTCCGAGTTATAACATTAAAGGTAAAGTACATGAGATCAGTACAGACCAGCCAATTCATAATGCAAAGCTAACGTTATTAATGCGCGACAACAGTAATAGTGAACTAAAGCGCGTTAGTAGTACTTATTCAAATAAGTTGGGTGAATTCGTCTTTGAAAAAATAGCTACCGCTGCTTATTTTATTAGAGTTGAAGCTCTCGGGTACTTAGTGAACGAAATTGTTATGCCGCTTAAAGGCAGTAACCTTCAGAATAGCCATAAAGAAGGTGAACAGCTAAAGCTATATTTAACGGCTGAATCTATAGAGAGAGTGGTTATTTCCGCCAGCCAATACGGAATTTCTTATACTGAAATTTCAAATGAGCAATTTTTTGATCAACAAGATATTGATCGCATGGCTCATTTGACCAGTGATATCAACCGCGCCGTTGCCCATTTACCTGGCGTGGCAGGTGGAGATATTTCAGCACAACTGCATATCCGCGGTGGCACAGCGCTAGAAAATAGCTTTTTATTTGATGGCATGCCGTTATTTGACCCCTACCATGTAAAAGCTGGTGGTAGATTTTTTGGGATAATTGATTCGTTTAACATTGGTGAGGCGCAAATAATTACGGGGGGGGCACCGGTTGAATTTGGTAATCACCTCAGCGGTGTGATTAATATAACCTCTAACGATTGGCACGAAGATGATCCTTGGGCAGTAGGCATTAATTTTCTCGATGTAAAAGCAAAGGCGAGTGGCAGCTTAGGCTTTGGTAACGATAATAATAACTGGTTCTTTAGTTTACGACGAGGTTTTTTAGGCGCTATCTCAGCAACTTCTAGAGTAGATTTCGATCTATATAAACCAGAATATACCAGCGGTTTTGGTAAAGTAAATATTGAACTCAGCGATAATACATTACTTACTTGGCATAGTTTAATTACCCAAGACTCGAAAACTTGTATGGTTGTCTGTTTTAATGGTGCTGATGATGATTCATTAACGAATTATCACTGGTTAACAGCTAAAACATTATGGCTTCCAGAACTTTCTTCCAATACTCTAATAGGGTTGGGACAATTAGAGAATAATCGTAATGGGTATAATTATAATTATATAGAATATGGGGATGAAGACGTTGATGAGCTATTAATGGGAACCAACGATAACGCTGATAGCACCAATGATTATCGGAATGGAGTTGTTAAAGCAAGTGTTGACGATCAATTAAACTGGCGTTTTCAACTACTAAAGCAAAGCTGGCAGTATAAAGTATCACCATCACAGATCATCAAAGCGGGCTTCAGTGCAAACATAATGTCAGCAGCTTATAACTACAAGGTTCTTTCAAAAGGCTATGATCTGTTTAAACCAATAATTCAGCAATCATTGCTAAAGACCTATCAAACAAACTTAAAACCAAAAAGTAAGCATTATTCAGTCTATTTTTCTGATTTATTTAAAGTTAATTCCGCACTAACAGTCGAAATGGGCTTGCGCTGGGACAAACAAGATTACTCCCAACTTAGCTCTGCTGACCAATCTAACCCAAATAAGTTTGCTTTTAGTGAAAAACAAATTAGTCCACGGATAAATTTTGATTATAACAGCCTTGATGGCAGTAATTACAAGTTCTCTTGGGGACGTTATCATCAGGCTCAGGGGATTCATGAATTAGCAAAGGAGCAGCCGGTAGCGAATAAAAGTAAGTTATTAAACCCAGCACAAAAGGTAACACAAGTTAATTTCTCCTATCAAAGTCAATTGACAGCAAACCTTGACTATAAAGTGAGCTTGTACAACAAGGATTATCTCTCGGTGTCGCCCCGTTATGAAAATATTTTTGGTGATAATAGTTATATCTATGAAGTTCAGCCAGATCGACGATTAATTGCGCCACAAAACGCGCAGGTGAAGGGCTTAGAAATTGTTTTACAAAAAAATAAAGAAGAGAAATTTAATTGGTGGTTAGCTTATTCGTTAAGTAAAGCAGAAGAAAAAATTAACGGGCATACGCAAGCAAGGCTGTGGGATCAGCGTCATAGCATTAGTTTATCCGCTAGTTATCAGTTCGCACAAAACTGTAATGTTAATGTCATGGGAAATTACCATACTGGCTGGCGTAATACCCCAGTTTATCTTTATCAAAAAGAAAAAAAGATGGATGATAATCAACCACTGCTGAAATTAGCGCAGACCTACTCTGAAAAACACCCCTATTCTCTTCGGATCGATATGCGTATAGGTTGTCAGAAACAATTAACAAACTCTCGTATTCGATATTTCTTTGAAGTACTTAACCTCTTTGATAAAAGTAATGTTTCAAGCTTATCTGAAGCAGAGTTATTACATTATCATCAAACAGTTGAGGGCATAGAGCGGGGCAATGAGCGTTCTGTGCCATTTATCCCTTCCTTAGGTTTTATATGGGAGTTTTAAAGCCTCGATTAAGGCTTTAAAACTCCCATACAGTAATTGCAATCTATTACGTATAAGCACCTTACTTTTACGGGCAAAGAGTATAATAAAAAGGAAAAGCATATAACCTGACTTTGATGAGTCTCTGGTGCTCTTCTCATCTTTAGAAATGGCTGTGGCTGCGTTATCATCCTGTGTTTGCTCAAAATAAAGCGGACAAAGGCTTACTTGCCACTAAGCCTTTTAATTCCACCGAGTGGGAAAGAACTTAATCAATTTGGTCTTATTGTGATGACATCACCATAGGATAAATCTCGATATTTAGCGTATCGAAATAGTTAATTCTATGCTTAATCGTTGTAGAAATTGTTTGGTTTAATTCGTCACTGATGCGGTCAGGTTTATAACGTACAGCTAAGTAAAATAAAAAGCTCTCAGCTAAATCTTCGGTTGTATGGTACTGCTGGGCATAAGTTGTTATAAAACCAATATCTTGCTGTTGTGCTTGTAGCCATTTGGCACTACCGGCGTGATCTCTTTCAAAAGTGGCGTGCACTGCTTCATGAACAAGTGTTTCTGCTAAAATATTATCAGCGATATACTCATCTCCTCGCAATGTGTGAATTAGTACCCAGCCGTCTGAAAAACTCCCGTCACCGCTAGCATCGTAAATACCTTCTGAACTATTTAAATTTCCGCTAAAATCGTAATTTCCATCGTGGATGAATACATACTTAATATGTTTACGTAGGGTAAAAGGCATCTGCCCAAGAGGACGGCTGTATATCTCTGCTAGCTTCAAAGCTGACGCTTGAGAAAACTCAGGGTTTACTTGAATTTCCATTTCGACACCATCATCAAATGCTGCGATATATAGGTGAGCATTGTATTTTTTAGACTTACTTCCACGTCTATCAAACATAAAGCGAGTCTCTTGTCCTATATAGGTAAGGCTAACAAAAGAGGTTGGATCTGAGTCTTTAATAATATCAGGGTCAACAAATATGCTACCGTAATAGGGAGGTGGCTGACCACCTCCAATATCTTTACCACTGATACTCTTATCGCTATCACCACCACAAGCAGTTAATAAAGTGAACAGAGTTAAAGTTATTATATTCAATAATCGCTGTATTTTCAAAATGATAAATTCCTTTCTTTACGTAATGATGACGGCTAGTACAGAACCATTAAATGGATGTAATCCTAACCGCCGCCGCTAATCTAATTTATGGTTACTTCATAAAATGCTATGCCTGGTTAGACTAAATTATTGACCTAAGCCATAGCGATAAAGTGTGGACATCAATGGCAGTAACTCCTCGTTCGCCTCATCCTTGCCTAAAGATCCATCTTCACCATTCATTAGTACTACAATACCTGTCTTAGTTGTAGTGTTGTATTTCATGATTGCAGTGGTGCCAGGTGCACTACCGTGATGTCCAACAAATGCTCCACTGAAATACCAAAATACACCTTGTGTATCTCGTCTATTGAGCACTTGGGTTTGAGACGATAACATCGTATTTACGGTTTCTTGGCTCAATATACGCTTACCTTGATATTCACCACCGTTAATAATGGTGATTAAAAACTTCGTTAAATCACTAGCGCTGGTATTTAAATCGCTATCGTAAAAGGTAGGTGTACTAAACTCGGGGAGTTCGATAGGGGCTAAGTCTTCATCAAGTGTGTATTGAATCGCTTTTGGGTTAGCTTCACTTAATTCGTTATGTCGCCACGCAGTATTGTTCATGTTTAGCGGCTCAAAAATATCTTGTTTCATCGAGTGAGCAAAATCTATATTCAGCTTCTGTTCAACCGCATAACCAGCAAGTCCGGCAGCAAGATTACTATATCTATGGCTTAGATCAGTGAAACCACGCTGACCTGGGTAATAAACACCATCCATCACATAAAGGCCGTTTTCATTAAAATAATCATTGGCAAAAAATGTTGTTGGGTCAGTTGTTGCGTTTTCAGGGCAGTTTTCTTCGCCAAAAAATTGATATAAAGAGACACTACTTTCATGAATAAAATAACTACAATCATAACCCTCACTATCTCGAATACCTGAGGTATGAGTGACTAAATGGCGTAAGCTAATACCAGCGTTTGGGTTTAAGGGATTGTTAGGATCAAACGATAAGTTCATCTCGGTAAGCTCATCTGTTAGGCTAATTGCACCTTGCTCAACCTTTTGCATAATACCCGTGGCTAATATTGCTTTGCTTATTGAACCCACATTAAAAGGCGTATCCATGGTAACGGCAACTTCTTGCGCTATGTTGGCAAAACCATAAGCTTTTTGATAGACAATTTGATCGCCTTTAATAACGGCAACGGCTATACCTGGAATATTGGTCGGTTTAAAGTATTGCTCAAAAGCATTATCAAGCGCTGCTTTAGTAGGTGTAGCTTGAGATGATGCCTTAAGTGTTTGCAAAACATAATCTATAGGTGTGTCGGATTGATACATTAAATCTTGTGACGCGTAAACGGGCATTTCCACATCGGGCATTACACCTATACTTTCAACATCTGTACCTTCACTGTCGGTATAGACTTCGTGGCTTAGCGATAAAACCCAGCCATTTGGTAACGTATGTTCCAACGAGTCTGAGACACTGCCGTTTGTTGTTTCGCCAATTAAGGTTGTTTGCGGTAACGCTTTTAATGCCATAGACAGCACTTCGCCGCCACTACTGGTAGAGCGCCCAGTAATCACATAAACCGGTTTGGTATAAGCATTAATCGGCGACTTAACAATGTTAAGTTGGTAGTCATCTCCTACAAAGTTTTGATTATTGGTTTTTTTGCTGCCAATTGATTGCGCTTTGTCGCTGAAGTAGCTGGCAATTTTAAGCGAGATATTATCATAACCGCCATTATTAAACCGTAGGTCAATAATAAGGGCATCAGTATTTTCCATGTCAGCTAAGGCGGCCTGCATAATTGTATCGGTATCCGCCAAATCTAGAGTAAGAGACGCTATGTTCCCTGAAATATTTTGTTCACCTTGAGTATTGATACTTGTTACTCTATCAATACGCATATAACCAATATTATCTGATACCTTGCCCCAGCGAATTGCATCACTATTTTCATAGCTGTGCAGTTTTTCGTCTTGCATAAGTGTAGAGAGAACTTGCTCGTTATAAGCTCTTAATTCATACCATGCATCGTTAAAGTCATCTTTTGCATCAACAATACCGCTTCGTAATACTTCAAGCTTAAAGCCATTAAGTGCATCTCCACTGGTAAAAAGTTCTTCATCGTCAGATAATGCTAAATGGCCGTCGCCAAATTCACTAAAAATTGTATTTATCATTTCAAAGAATTCGTTTTCTGTGGTGGAGGATGTTATTTTCGGACGGTATTCATCATAAACACCTTGCCAATCAATCTTACGCAACTCAAAGGATGCGTAATAATCGTTCATGCTATGCCATAAGAATTCGAAGTTGGTTGGCATATCAGTCTGTGCTAATAATTTATCGGTGTTACAGTTTTCAGGTAACGCCACTAGCTTGTTAAAAGATTCTTTACTTGACGCCAGATTGTCTAAGGTAAATTGTGTCTTATCATCGTTAATCGATAAATTTTCTATATATTCCTCTACATTACTTAATTCAACCTCCCCTTCTTTAATACAGCCAAAGCTATTAAAGTTGTAAGTGGTAAGTTTTTCATCATCAATCGTCCAAATATTACCATTGCCTTTAAGCTCCCAAGTGCCTTTGTAGTCACTAAAAACCGATGACAGTGCCTTGTTTAGCTTTATTTCTACTTTCTTTGTGCCTGAGTTACCACAAGCAGATAACAATATTGTTGTTACTACTAGGGTAGGCATAATAAGTTTTGATTTATTTAAAAATATATTTTTCATAGGCAATCTCCAATTTTAATTTATTATTATTAATTTTTTGGCTAACCTTAAAATGCCATTTAGGCTGTTTACTGTATGGCAAGTATGAAAAATCGCTCGAATTGCTCACCCGCCTGTTAAAGAAAGAGAACAGCAAGATGCAATATTTTTTTTAATTCATCGTCATCCATAATTATTAGCAACAGTGGCTTGTACCAAGGTTATTTAGTTAGAGTGCTATGCAGTCGAAAATCCTTCGGGCGTTTTTAGATAAATCTAATAAAGCTAGTTTTATCATTTGTCTGTGAGTGATGTATGGCTAATATTAAGTACAGGTTTTATAATTCTGCTGAAATTTAACACTAAGCATATTTATGATGTTTATTAGAAATAGCGCAGACCTTCTTGACGTTTTTTATCTTAGTTTATAGTTTCGCTTTAAAATAAATAATCACAGAAAATACACCGTAGACTCCCTTAAAGGTAAAGTTAATCAGTTCCTGTCTATATTGATAATATGGGCTGTAAGTTGGCTAAACGTGTAGTAGGTTAGATCTAATTAGTTTCACGTACTACAGAAGCGATGATAAGGAAATTATGATTGTAGTTATGAGTTGCCCAGAGGCTTTGATTTTAAAGAATTTATAAGAGAAGATGGGGTGGCTAAAGGGACTTGAACCCTCGACAACCGGAATCACAATCCGGGGCTCTACCAACTGAGCTATAGCCACCACTGGGGTGTTACTAGATTTTCTTTGAAATATTAAGGTATAAATCGCACTGCCTTAATAACGGCGTGGATTGTATTGCATTTCACTGTCATTATTCAAGTGAAATATATCATTTAATGAAACTTTATCTGAAATTATTGATAAGTACATTTGACTGTCGATATTCTATTTTCCCATTCAAGGGAAGTGTATTCTCCCACTAATGGGAAAATCTTTTTCTCACTGAGTAAAAAGCCATTAAATTCAACCGGTTATCTTTATGGCACGATACTCGCTATATCACTGTTAAATTCTGCTTTAAGAAAAATGATTATGGATAAGAAACGACAAATCAATAAACCTGTCTGGTGGAGAAATACTAAGCTAATAGCGACAGTGGTATTACTTGGTTTAGCTTTCACACTTTATACGATAAGCCAAAAAATCACCTCTGCTGACATGCAAGTAAATGCTGAGCACTTGATGTATTCAAAAGTAATGCAAGGGCCTTTAACGATTAGCGTCAGTGGGAATGGAATTTTAGTGCCAGAGAATATTCAATGGCTGGCGGCTAGAGTGTCAGGTCGAGTAGAGCAAGTGGTGATTAAAGCGGGAACTCAAGTCACTAAGGGCGATATCATTGCCGTGCTATCTAACCCTGAACTAGAACAGCAAGCAGAAGAAATTCGTTGGGACTATGAAGCTTTTGTAGCGCAATTTGAAGCATTGAATGCTGAATTGGAATCAAGTTTATTACAACAAAAAGCTCAGTTACTTCATGCCCAGTTCGCTTACGAATCAGCTAATCTACAACTAACCGCAGAAACTCAGCTAATTGAAAATAAGACAGGTATTGTTTCAGCAATAGATTTCAAGAAAACGAAAATGAATGTTTCTCAGTTAGAGCGAACTTGGGAAATACAACAACAACTCTCTGCGAAGTTTTCATTAACGATGAAAGCTAAAGTTAAAGCAAAAAATGCTGAGTTAAATAAGTTATCAAAAGTATTACAACGAGCAGAAGAACGAGTTGTTGCGTTAAAGATTACTGCCCCGATGAATGGCATTGTGCAAGAGTCTGATCTTAAACCGGGACAACGAATTGCTATTGGTGGTTTAGTGGCAAAAATAGCCGACCCTAAAAGCTTGTTTGCCGAACTGCAACTTTCAGAACTTAATATTAGCGAGGTTGCGTTAGGGCAAACTGCAATTATAGATACTCGAAATGGCAAGGTTTCTGGCGAAGTTATCCGCATTGACCCGAATGTGAATAATGGCAATGTGCAAGTTGATATAAGAATACTAGAAACCTTACCTAAAAATGCTCGCCCTGATTTAAGCATTACCGGAAAAATTAACGTCTCAGAGCTTGAAAATACTTTGTATGTTCAGCGTCCTGCATTTATTCGCGCCAATGCGAGCAGTAGTTTATATCGTTTAGATGAAGAAGGTTATGCCCACAAAGTTACTGTGCAGCTAGGGCTAGGCTCTGTGAGCCAAATACAAATACTTTCAGGTTTACAGGCTGGCGACGAAATTGTGTTGTCAGACACAACAACTTGGCAAACCCATAATACGGTTTTATTGAACTAGCTTATAAAAATTATTAAATAAGAATTTACTCAAAAACAATCGACATATAGATAAAGGAATTGTGATGAACAGCATTATTGAACTAAACAGTATCGACAAAACATTTTTAACTGACGAAGTAGAAACATTGGCGTTGTCTAGTATTGACCTAACGATTAATAAAGGTGAGTTTGTCTCGATTACCGGGCCTTCAGGTTGTGGAAAATCGACCTTACTTTCTTTATTAGGCTTATTAGATACGGCTTCACAAGGGCAGTTTGTGTTGAATGGTCACAATGCGAGTAATTTATCAAAAAATGAGCGAGCAAAAATAAGAAATAAAGAAATTGGTTTCATTTTCCAATCGTTCAACTTGATATCTGATCTTGATGTTTATGAAAATGTTGAATTACCACTGACCTATCGTAAAGACTTATCCGAAGATGAAATAAAAACACGCGTTAATGATGCCTTAGCTAAAGTAGATATGGGGCATAGAAGCAAGCATTTTCCTTCGCAATTATCTGGAGGCCAGCAGCAACGTGTAGCAATTGCTAGAGCATTAGCCGGTTCTCCTTCCATTTTACTAGCAGATGAACCGACCGGAAACTTAGATTCTAAAAATGCCCAAATGGTGATAGATTTATTGCATGAACTACACAAAGAAGGGGCAACCATTTGTATGGTAACTCACGACCAACATTGTGCAGATTCAGCATCAAGACGCATCAGCTTATTTGATGGTCGAGTTGTTGAAGATACCAACTTATCGAATCAAGCAGCCTAATTATTTAACGTAAACATTTAGTGTAAGAATTAACGTAGAGAATTTTATTATGTTTAGAGATATTAAATATGCATGGCGGTTATTGTTAAAAACGCCAAGTTTTACCGGAATTACCATTGCCGTATTGGCAGTAGGTTTAGGCTTATCCATTTACATGTTTTCGATAATAAATATGCTGGCCTATAAGCAATTAGATATTCCTCACTATGAGCGTTTAGTGATGATTGATGCTGTGGTTGATGGTATGGAAAATCAGGGCAATGTTTATGCCCACGATTATGATTACATGAAACAGCGTCAGCAAAGCTTTGAGGAATTTAGTGCCTACATATCTATAAGTTTTAGCTTATCAAATGGTAAAGAAGCGCAACGCTATGAGGGCGCATATATTGAACCTAAAGCATTTTCGTTATTTGGTGGACATGCTCACTTAGGTCGAGTGTTTATTGATAGTGATGTAAAAAAGGCTTTTGTTGATACCGAGAGAAATCCTGATCACTCTGATGTTGTGATTATTAGCTATCAAGTATGGCAAGAATATTATGGTAAGAACCCTGATGTTATTGGAAAAACCGTGCAAGTAAATGGCAGAATACATACGGTTGTTGGTGTCATGAATGAAGGTTTTGCCTATCCAATGAATGAGTCAGTTTGGGTGCCCATTAAGGTGGCTGCGAATCAAGTCGCGGGTCAAGGAGACTGGTCAGTTTCAATCGCAGCTCTTTTAAAGCCTGACGTAACGGCAGAAACAGCACATGAAGAATTAATGACTTACTCAAAAGAACTTACTGAAAAGTACCCTGAGAGTAATACCAATGTTTTTATCCATAGCAGAGCGTTAGTGAAAATGGTGATGGATAATTCAATGATGATTGTGTATTTACTCACCGGGGCAACCATTTTCATTATGGCGTTAGTTATCGCTAATGTTGGTAATTTAATGCTAGCTCGAGCAATGGAACGCAGTAAAGAAGTGGCTATTCGAAGTGCTTTAGGGGCGCCAAGAAGTCGAATAATTCGTCAAATGCTTTTTGAGACTGTGATCATTTGTTTGATAGGCGGTTTTTTTGGCATTATCCTCGCGGGTTGGGGGTTAGATATTACTCGACCACTATTTCAAACCTTTGGCGGCGGCGTTTCATGGTGGACTTTTAAGTTAGGGACTGAAGAGTTAACTATTGCGGGTTTGATCATATTTTCTACCGCAATGCTGACCGGATTATTTCCCGCCATTAAAGCCTCTAATACTGATATTAACAGCACCCTTCGTGATGGTACTCGTGGTGCTCAAAGTAAAAGCTCAGCGAAATTGACGAAAGTATTAGTCTCTTCTGAAATATTTTTGTCGTGTGCGCTATTAATTCTTGCCGGCGTGATGATCTTTGGCGTGAATGACGCCATTAATGCCGATTACGGTTTTAAACCAAAAGGCATGTTAACGGCTCGTTTTACGCTAAACACAGATGACTATAAAATGACGGTAGATCGTAATAGATATCATCAAAGATTAATTCAATCACTCATACAGCAACCCGGTATTGAAGATGCGACCACAGGAGGTGCTTTTCCTGGACGTACTTCGACGAGAGAGCCTATTCAAGTTGAAGATATGGCGAACCAAGATAAGCAATATCCTCGCTCTTATTTTATCACAATTTCTAAAAATTATTTTGAGTTCCTAGATGTACCGATATTAGAAGGCCGGGCATTTAATGACAATGATACAGTCGGTAGTCTACCCGTGGTAATTGTTAGTGCTAGCTTTGCAAAAAAATTCTGGCCAAACACGAGTGCTATCGGTAAACGTATTAAGGCAAGCCCCAACAATCCTGATAGCAAATGGCGAACCATTGTAGGGGTGAGTAAGCACTTGCTCCATTCTCAGCCTTTTGGTGAAGACCAGTTTAGATCGGCTATTTATGTGCCAAATGGTCAGTTAGCGTATTCATATCAATTTGTGGCGATTAAAACAACATTAGACCCTTATCAGTTACAAAAAACGCTGATTGATACGGCAGCCAAGGTTGATAGTAATATTCCGCTCTATCATATTTTATCGTTAAGTGATCGACTTAAAAATAGAGTAGGCGCGATGATATTCGTTGGTAACATATTTATTATTTTTGGTGCTTTAGCCTTGATTCTGGCTGCGGCAGGTATTTATGGCATCATGAGTCGTAGCGTGACCCAACGTACTCAAGAATTTGGTGTTCGTCGAGCACTAGGTGCAATTGATAAAGATATTTATCAGCTGTTATTAAAACAAGGACTAATTATGCTAATTGTAGGTATTAGCGTAGGGGCAGTGCTAGGTTACTTCGCGGTAAATATGTTATCTGGAGTACTACTTACTTTAGCTGGATATTACTCAGCGGTTGCGACTGCCGTATTGTTGACCATCTCGTTCACTTTTATTGCCGCAACGTTAATCCCTGCCTTTAAGGTACTTAAAATAGAGCCTAATAGTGCTTTACGTTATGAATAATAGCTTTTAAAGTAGAGTGATTAAAAAGTGGATAGCAACAAACTGTTGTTATTCACTTTATAGTTAGTGATGTGTATCAAGTTCGTCATCCTGAATTTATTTCAGGATCTCATCACCAAATTTTAAAATGCAAAAAGAGTATTAAGAATGAGTTATAAAGTTTTACTCGCTGATGACGACACAAATATTCTGGCCGCATTAAAACTGCAATTGAAAGTGGAAGGTTTTTCTTCGGCAGCGGTTACAACACCTAATGAAGTGCTAAACGTGTTAAAAAATGAGTCCTTTGATCTTATTCTAATGGATTTAAATTACCAGCAAGACACGACTTCAGGTGATGAAGGGCTAACGCTAATCACCGACATTCGTAAAATTGATGCATTGATCCCCATTGTTGCGATGACAGGTTGGGGCACTATTGATATTGCCGTTGATGCCATGCGCAGAGGGGCGAATGATTTTATTGAAAAGCCCTGTGATAATAATCGACTCTTTAATATTCTAAAAAACCTACTGGCGCTGCGAGATAGTCAACAACGTAGCCAAAGACTCGCTACCGAAAATGAAATCCTCAGAAAAAGTACTCAGCCAGATCAGTGGATTTGTCAGTCTAAAGCGATGCAACAAGTGATGAAAGTGGTAAATAATGTCGCCGCGACCGATATTAATATTCTTATTACCGGTGAAAATGGTACGGGAAAAAGCCAATTAGCCAGCATTATTCATCAATATTCTACCCGGCATGCGCATAGCTTTATTACCGTAAATATGGGCGCAATTAACGAAGCTATTTTTGAGTCTGAATTATTTGGCCATGTTAAAGGAAGCTTCACTGACGCTAAAGTTAATCGTATTGGCCGTTTTGAACTAGCAGACCAAGGATGTTTGTTCATGGATGAAATTGCTAATATTCCACTCAGTCAACAAGCTAAATTACTGCGAGTATTAGAAAGCGGCGAATTTGAAAAGCTTGGCAGTAGCAAAAGCCAAAAAGCCTCGGTACGTATTATCAGCGCCACCAATGCAGATTTAGATCATATGGTCAGCGAAAGTGCTTTTAGACAAGACTTATTATTTCGTTTAAATAGTATTGAAATACAGATACCCCCGTTACGAGAACGTGTTGCTGATATTCCGGTATTAGCCAATAATTTTTTGAAAAAATATAATCAGAAATACCAACGAGATGTCCATGAAATATCTCTCGAAGCTATGGACAAACTTATTACTTATCAGTGGCCGGGTAATATTCGTGAACTCGACCATTTGATAGAGCGAGCAGTATTGATGGCATCCACGAGTGAGTTACAAGCGGATGATCTATTGTTAAAAGCATCGATAGCCAGTACAAATAATACTAAGAATGAAGATTGGGCACAATTGAGCATGGAACAAGCAGAAGAAAAACTGATATCACTGGTACTAAGACGATTTTCCGGTAATGCAAAAGAAGCGGCTCATTCATTAGGTTATAGTAAAAGTGCTTTTTATCGACGTTTAGAGAAGTTTGGCTTGTAGTGGGGTTTAAGTAACGTGTCGATAAGGAATAATTTTTCCCAAAAAATATTTACTCTGACCTTAGCGGCGGCACTCCCATCGTATTTGTGTTGTTTAATTTTCTTGTGGTTAATTGATTATTCGGTTTATGCCAAAGTTTTACTAACCACCTTATTATCGTTAAGTGTTTTTGGCTTTGCTTGGTTGATCAAGCAGCAATTACAATATCAGTTTCAAACCTTATCGAATTTAGTCGAAGCGATTCGGGGTGGTGACTTTACCCTGAGAGGAAAAAAACGTGCTGACAATGACCCTCTCACTGAATTAACCGGTCAAATTAATTTATTGTCTGCAGGTTTAAGTGAACAAAGAATTGCCTCAGAAGAAGCCTACCGTTTGCTCGATAAAACTATAGCTCATATCAATGTGGCCATATTTGCCTTTGATGCCAATAATAACATTAAGTTAGCCAACCCTGCTGCCGGGCGATTATTTGGCTGTGACTTTTTACAACTTTTTGGCCAGTCTGCCGAAGCATTGGCTTTAACCCCCTTTTTTACTGATCAACAAACACAACTAGTTGAACACACCTTTCCAGCAGGGAGTGGACGCTGGCAAATACGTTTAGACAGTTATCGTGACAAAGGTATTCAAGGCAAACTACTATTTATCACCGATTTAAAAACGGTCTTACGTGAAGAAGAGTTAAAAGCATGGAAAAACCTGATCAAGGTGATCAGCCATGAAGTGAACAACTCGCTTTATCCGATCAGTTCGATGAGCCAAACTTTAGAAAAACTGGTCAATCGTGAGCCGATAGCTGATGATTGGAAAGAAGATATTAGCGAGGGTTTATTAGTTATTGGTGAAAGGGCCAATAACTTAACTGACTTTATTAAACGTTACGCGAAAGTGGCTAAATTACCTGAGCCCAACAAACAGATTTTTACAATGTCACAGTTAATCAATCATACTGCCATTATTCAAAGTAACCCCCAAGATATTATGATTGATGAAAGCAGTAATCAAAATATGGAGCTCTTTGCGGATCGAAGTATGATAGAACAAGTGATGATTAATTTGCTTAAGAATGCCTTGGAGGCTGGAGCGCCCGTGGAACTGTCATGGGGAGAAGATAAAAAATCGCAATGGTTAGTTATTCTTGATCATGGCAAAGGTATCAAAAATACCGCAAATTTATTTGTTCCGTTTTATTCTACTAAACCAACGGGTTCTGGCATAGGTTTGGTATTATGTCAGCAAATTTTAGATAAACACCAAGGCACGTTAACATTAGAGAATAGTGTACAGGCAGGCTGTTTGGTTAAGGTTACTTTGCCTAAAGCACTCTATAATTAATTAAATAACGGGTTTATTTTGGATCATTCATGTCATTAGAAAAAATTTCAGCACAGCTTGGTAACATCAACGATGGCAAAAAGCCGTCTGAAAACCTGCCTCCAATAGAAAAATGGAACCCGCCATATTGTGGAGATATAGACATACAAGTTAAAGCCAATGGAGACTGGTTTTATGGTGGTACTATTTTTAAGCGTCTACCTTTGGTTAAGTTATTTGCTTCAGTCATGCTTAGAGATGAGAAGGATGGAGAAGATGATTATTTTTTGGTAACGCCAGTAGAAAAGGTCAAAATCGGAGTAGAAGACGCTCCCTTTGTTTTAACACAATGGGCTTGGCAAGATACTGAAAAATCAGTGATGACGGTAATGACCAACCTAGAAGATGAGTTTGTGCTTGATAACGAACACCCATTAACCATTAATTCGCAGGGTGAGCTATACGTAACCGTTCGGCGTAACTTACTGGCAAAAGTGCATCGTAATGTTTATTACCAGTGGGCTGACTTAGCCAAAGAAGTTGTCACAGATAAAGGCACTGAATTGGTGTTTTCCAGTGCCGGTTGTGCGTTTAGTCTAGGAAAGCTTTAAGTGTTGAAAATCTATATTCTAGGTTCTAAGTTCTAGATTTTTGACTCTAGATCACGCGTGAGAAGCGTTGCTGATTAACGTGCTTTTTCATATAAGCATCGAAACTCATGCAAATGTTACGAATTAACAAGCGCGCTTTTTGATCGACTTTGATAAAGTCGATATTATCTTCAACGAGTCCATCACTAATAAAGGTACTTAGCATAGGTAAATCTTCAGCAAAATACTCCGCAAAGTCGATATTGTATTTTTCGCTTATCATTTTCTTATCAAGGTACAAGTTACACATTAATTCGCGAATCACTTCACCACGAATTATGTCATCATTAGATAAACTTACGCCTTTCACTTGCGCATTTTTCTTTGTGTCAATCGCCTTATAATAGTCTTGTAATTCTTTGACATTTTGGCTGAAAGAAGTGCCAATATTACTAATAGAAGAAACGCCTAAACCGAGTAAATCACAGCCGCCTTTGGTGGTGTAACCTTGGAAGTTACGGTGTAAGGTGCCATTTTTTTGAGCGACAGAAAGTTCATCATTAGGCTTAGCAAAGTGATCCATACCAATAAAGTCGTAACCAAAGTCACAAAGCGTTTCGATGGCAAGTTTCATTAAAGCAAACTTCTCTTGTACGCTTGGCAACCATTCGTCACGCAATTTACGTTGGGCAGCAAAGCGGCTAGGTATATGTGCATAACTAAAGAGTGAAATTCGGTCTACATCCATCTCATGCGCTTTATTAAGGGTTTTAGTAAAGGTTTCTATAGTTTGATGTGGTAAACCGTAAATTAAGTCAATATTAATCGATTTGAAACCTACTTGTTTAGCATGGCCAATAAAATCGCTGATAAATTCAGTAGATTGCACACGATTAATAGTTTCTTGTACTTTTTGGTCAATGTCTTGCACCCCAATACTTAAGCGATTAAAGCCGAGGTCAAATAAATGCTCTGCAAGGTGCATTTCAATTTCACGAGGATCAATTTCAATACTCATTTCAACGTGATCTGCAAAGGTGAACTTTTCTTTGAGTAAGGACACGAGTTTCGTGATTTGAACATGTGTTAAAAAACTAGGTGTACCACCACCCCAATGTAATTGCTTAACTGTGTAATCGGTAAAAAATTCAGCGCGTGAACTAATTTCTTCAGCCAAAAATTCTAAATAGGTATCAGCTTTATCGCGGTGACGAGTGATTACCTTATTACAGCCACAGTAGTAACAAAGGCTATGGCAAAAGGGAATGTGTACATACAAAGACAATTCACGGTTTGGGGAGTCTTGTACAGCTTTAATAAAATCTTGTTCGTTAAATTCATCGTGAAATTCTAACGCCGTGGGGTAAGAAGTATATCTAGGGCCACTGGTGTTATATTTAGACAATAATTGTGGATCAAAAAATTGATTTGCTTGCATGGTAATCACCGAAATTTGTTGTTGCTGATATTCTGTCGGTGATTATAACAATACAAAATTTAAGGGTATTGATCGAGCGCAATAAAGCGTCAGTTTATAATGTGGGGGGGCCATGTGACGACTGGAAAATATCTATCTTCATTGCCTGCTAATACACACTTTATCACATTACTGACATTAGCCAACATGTGCTGACTAATGTTTTGGATTTGATATCGGATATCGCACATAATTTATGTTTAACTAACGAGCAATTAAAAAAGATTTTAATTTATTACTTTTAATTGACTTACTGTATTCATTATATAACCATTCAGAACCATAAGCAGATAAATGGTCATCATCGAAGTATAGCGGATAGCCATTATTATCTAGCAATCTATACTTTCCATCATTATTAATAAAATACTCACTTAAATCCAATGATATAATTTTCCCATTACTATTTGTTAACTCATCTAACAAGAGATTATATTTAGTAAAACTCATATTTATATTGGAACTAAACTTAGGAACTTCACCTTTAAGATACTTAGACAGAAAATTCTTACCAGCATATCTTTTATCTAATAAAGGAACCTGTTTAATCATGATAACTTTATAGCCATTTTCAGCTAAACCTGTAGCGTAGGAAAATAGTTTTCTAACATCTTCAACTTTCATTTTGTCATATCTATGGGCTATAAAAATATGAGATACAAGTTTATCTTTTAATACGTCAGATATTATATTTTTCACTTTTTCACATTTCATTGAACTAAATTTAGTTTCAAAAAAAGAACATCCTCCCGCAGAAGCGCTTAAAGCACTCCACTCTTGTTTTTCAGACAGCAATCTAACAAAATGCCCCATTGAGCCAGCGTGCGAATCACCAATTAATAGTAAGTTGCTTTTACCTTTTTCATGATCACTAAGGTAACAAAAGTCTTTGATTAAAGAGCCATGACATCCTAATGTTTCGTTACTGGTCATTTTATCTGTTAAACCATAACGCATAGGAATGCCGTTATATTTTGTAATGTATAGTGATGTTGCCGTTAAAAACAACAACGGGATAACAAATAAATAAATAAATGTATTATTATCACTCACTCTTAATTTACGAAAAAATGATTCTATATAATAATAACTAAAAATTGAAAATAGCATTAGTAGTATGCTGTATATGAATAAGCTAAAAAGATTATTACTGAAGTATAAGTGTTCTTCGATAAACCGCTTACCAAATATCAATAAGGGCCAATGCCACATATATAAAGAAAATGATATTTTGCCAAGAAAGGTCATTACCTTATTCGAGAGTAACCATTTAGTCACTTTTGCTTGTGAGGTTATAATTATTAATGCAGCTCCAATACAAGGTAACAACGTATAAAATCCGGGAAAGCTTTCGTTAGTGATGAAAAACAAAGAAGAGAAAAGTAGAGAGATACCTAAAATGGAAAAAGCATTAGAATTGTTCTTAATATCTTTAATCTTTATTAACGCTAGCCCTGCACCGATCGTTAACCCCATCATTCTTGTCGGTAAAATAAAGTATGCATATTGAGCTAAACTATCTGAATTAATAAATATCGATGAACAAAGAAGTGAGACTGCTAGGAGAACAATACAAAGTAAAAATATCCCTCGTCCATTATTTATTTTATATAAAAGACCAATAATCAACGGCCATATAAAATAAAACTGCTCTTCTAGTGATAAAGACCAAAGATGAAGCAATGGATTGTCATTTGAAGGATTAAAGTAATTCCCCATTAAGGAAAATCTTAAATTAGCTATAAAGTATAATGCCGATAACGATGAATTAGCTTCGGAACGATACGTTGTTGGATATGATAAAAACCAACCTGCAAGTAAAATGGATATTAGGACAAAATAAGTGAGAGGTATAATTCTTTTTATTCTTCTAATATAAAAAGAATACAAACTAAAGTCATTTGTTCTATATGACTTGATAATGATATTAGTAATTAAGTAACCTGAAATAACTAAGAAAATATCAACCCCAACAAAACCACTAGGTAATATACTGGAATTTATATGGTATATAATGACGGACAGTACAGCGATCGTTCTTAGTCCGTCAATTTCAGGCTTATAATTAATGTTTATAATGAAGCTTCCAATAGTTATTTAGTGCTTTTCAATACATTCATAATAATTATTGATTATATCTATACGATAAGGAAAGATATAATCAATAATTCATTATAAAATATATGGGTAATAATTTTTACCTAATATAAAGCGTACAAAGTGCTCTAAGTTTATTAACGGCAAACCTAATCTAATTCAGTGGCTAAACGGATGTCATTGCCCGACGACTATAGTTCGGAAATTTGAAGTGAGTGAAAAATTCTTTCTAGAAGGCGCTTGATTGAGTTATTAAGGGTTATTAGGTGGGGAAACAACCCAGTTGGTTCATAGAGGTATAAGTTTATTTGGCTAGTGCGCCAAGACGTTCTTGGGCATATTGATGTAATTGTGATATATCGATTTTAATGTTGTCCGCTAAACTTGCTTCTGCTTTTACGCGTTCTAAATCGAGTTTCATGCGTTCTTGTTTAGTGAGCTTTTTTCGTTCATCAAGAATAGGCATGTGCTTAATTGCTTCATGAAGCGCAAATACCGCAGGAAATTCGTTTGATAAGCTTTCGCTGAGTTTTAAAGAATCAAGCAGTACACTTAAGCGCCAGCAACCTTCAGCGATGTCACATTGCTCTTCTTTCATAGCACGAACAATAATAACGACACTATTAAATATTTTAGTGTCGTGTTTAGCGTGAGCAATTGTTATATCTTGTTCGGCTTGCTTGATTTTAGCGGTTTGTTGTTTAAGTTGTGTTAACAATTTCGCCGCATAAAAAGCGAGTGCAGCAATAATAATTACTGCACCAATAGTGATATAAAGCCAAGGGCTAAAAAGCATAGTTAACCTTATTCGAATTCAGATAAATCGCTGTTATCAAATTTGTCCCAAAGATCATCTTCAGAATTTTTTGTTTTTGAGGTTGTAGGCAATTCGTCTTCTTCATCTTCATCATCTAAACCAAGTAAGTCTCGCAATTCCTGATGACGTTCCATTTTTTCATTGAAGTAATCAACGTCTGCATTGCTAAGTTCGCTTTCTTCTTCTTGTTGAGCAATAATGCTTTGTAAGCGACTGTCGTCTTCAATGGCATATAATTCTTGTTCTAATGAAGTGTCTGCTTCTACAACACGGATCGCGGCAATAGGGGAACTGTCAACTTTAGCTTTGGCTTTAAAGGGTTGGACAGATGCTTTTACTGGACCGCCAAGATCAATTGGTTTTTTGCTACCAATACGAGGATCTTTTTGTTCTGTATTCACTTGGGCATTTTTACCCGCGTCAAAAGCTTCCTTTTGACGATTGCCTGGTTCTTTGCCATTTTTTTTCTTTGGCTTTCTATCAACGGGGGCTAATACCTTCTTCTTGTCGTCTTTAACTGCGCCAATAGAACCAGTGCCTTGTTTTCTAGATTTTTTGCTACGAGACATAAAATAATTTCGTTTATAAATTCAATGGGTGTATTTTACGTTATATTGAGGGAAACCGCGATAGTGTTTTTTGTTTGATTAAATTACAGACATAAAAAAACGATGAACAAGTCATCGTTTTCGTAAAACTTTAAGTGGTTATCCTAACCTATTAGCTATTCCCTTTAAGCTTTAACGTATTATTGTTTTTTATTTTGCGTTAAATACTTAATATTTTATTTTTATCGGTCATCCTGACACTTTATGGGCTGTCCTTAATGGTCCCTAGACCTAAATATCAACAATCATCCTGATATTAATTCAATCATCCGTATTCTTTTAAAAAGTAACATTCATAAAATTATTTTGAATGTTTATCAGCTTTCCGTGCTAATTCATTCCATATTGTTTTTGTGCTACCAAGTAGCTGAGCAATACTTTACCTTAGTTCATAAAAGCCGCAAGCTATAAATGCACATTTATTTACATTTTATAAGTGGGTAACTACTAATGTACTGTTTTTTATGATTATATTTTTATTTTAAAGTTAACAAATAGTAAAATATAAAACAACAAGTAGCCAATGTCTTACATTAGTAATGGTGTATTGCGTACGTAAAATTGCTTGCTTTATATACGAGAATCTTCGTTTAATGGCTTTTTTTTATTAATTAATGTCATTTAATAACTTAAAAATACTTCTTGGTAGTATTGTTTAAACTTGTCGATAACACTGCGATCCAGGTATTTGATGTGAGCTTGATAAAAGTCGTCAGTTTGATAAAGCGCTAATAGTAATTTATTTACTTCATTTATAAAGAGTTTACTTTTCTCTGTTTTGTTGCAGGCTAAATGCCCCAGAATGAATCGTGGACTATTCGCTATTTCAATAGATTTAAACTTTATGGATTTTTTTATTTTATTGCTTACCGTATTAAATTCAGTGGGGAATTCAATAAGAAAGTCGATACGATTTTGCATCAACATCTGAACTGTTGCTTTTACGTGGTTTTCTCCAGCGCGGACATAGATATTTTCTTGTGGCAGTGATGCAATATCTTCGTCTAATTCTTTACCGTAAGATCTACTTTGATAAATCCCTAATTTCTTTGCAGGTAGGGCATTAAAAAGTGCGGATAAAGAGATGACTTGATTTTGTTTATTCAATAAATGTTCAGGAATTTTATTCGCTGTGACATGGTCATTTTCAATATAATATAAGCGTAAACCCGGATATAAATTTAGCGGTAGACTAAAAAAACCAAAGGCTTCCCTTTCAGTATTTTTAATGCGATTAGTCGCACAAATATTTTTCTTGTTTTGTAATAAGTAGTCGACACGCGCTAAAGGAGCATAAGTTAACTTTATTTGATAATCTCTTATTGAATTAGCAAGTAAATTTAACGTTTCCATGCCAATGTAGCTAGATTGCTTTTTAAGGAAAACTGGGATGTCGGACTGCCTATCAGTTATCCAGATCATTTCGGGCTTGGCTTGCGCAGAGATTTTACAGCAAAAAATAAAACAAAAAATTATGAACGAATTTTTCATAGTGAACCTAGACTGATTTTATATATTTATCGTTATTAAGTAGTTTATAACTTCATCATATAAGGATAAGTCAATTAGCCAGGTTATACCTATTAACTGCCTGTATAAGTTTTATAAAGGCTTATAGATAGTGAAGGAGAAACAGATACAAAAATGCCAAGATAATCACTTGGCATTATTAAATAGTTTAAAATGAACTAATCCATTTCGTGCAACCAAGCGGCATGTTTTGGTGCAACTTTAGTTTCATCCCATTCGGCAATCATTAATGGCGCAACACTTTTTAGTTCTGCCATTTGTTCAACAGTTCCGGTATTCGCTGCTAATTCTAAGCGGTGGCCGTTAGGATCGAAGAAGTAAATTGATTTAAATACGCCATGGTTTACTGGTCCTAAAACATCAACGCCTTTTGCTGCTAAATCATCTCTTGCTGAAACAAGTGCATCAAGATCTTCAACTTCTAGCGCAATATGCTGTACCCACTTTGGTGTGTTTTCGTCACGGCCCATATCGGGTGAATTAGGAATTTCAAAAAAAGCGAGTACATTGCCCATGCCAGCATCAAGAAATATATGCATGTAAGGGTCAGGTGCTTTAGTTGAAGGGACTTCGTTCTCAGCAATAGCAACAGTAAGTTCCATATTTAAATGCTCTTTGTACCAATCAACGGTCTGTTTCGCATTTACACAACGATAAGCGACGTGATGAAATCTTTTTATTTGAATCATAATATTCTCTGCTTTTGATTACTTGAACTAATGTATGAAGCAATATTGACATAAGGTAACTTTTGTTACTACTTTTGGGGTCTTTTTATCTTTATGTCATTTTTTACTTTTTGTGGCAAAAAATTTACAGTTAATTTTTGCAGCGCCATTTATCACTGAGTACCTTGTCTACTTCCTGAATACCGATAGCAGCTAAGGGTGAGTCAATAAAGGTAATTTTACTGGTAATAAATTGGTCGTCACGAAAATAATGGCAAGTGACTTGGCTATTTTCAGGCAAATGATCCGCGAGTTGTTGCAGTGATTTTTCACTGACTTGCAAATGATTCACTGCAACTAAAATGTCATTTACTGCTAAGCCCGCACGAGCTGCTGGTGAGTTTTCAATAACTTGGCTGATTTTTACGCCGAGGGGTAAGCTCTTATATTGTGCGCCAATGTAGGGTGAATAAGCATTGTTGTCAGTGGTCTCGAGACTATTGAGTTGTTTAAATTTTTGTTTTGAAAACGCAATACCAACTTGGCTGAGTAAAGGCATTAAATCGACACGTTGGGCACTGTTAAGTAGTGCAAGAAATGGCTCGCTAATATCATCATTACAAAGAATATTAGCAATATTTATGAAGTCTTCTTCGCTTGTGCCCATGCTTGTTCTGCCAAAATGTATCCATAATTCACGCATTAGGGTGTCTAAACTGTATACGCCGGCTGACTTTTCTCGAATCGTTAAATCTAACCATAAGGCAATCAACGATCCTTTGGTGTAATAGCTGACAATATTATTAACGGCATCAGCGCCTTGTTGGTAAAACTTGGTCCAGGTATCAAAGCTAGAATCAGTAACGCTTTGTTTTAACTCTCCTTGGCCGCGATAAACCCGGGTAGCCGTTTTTGCTAGTTGCTTTAAGTAGTCGTCGAAACTTATTAGTCCTGTTCTAAATAAAGAAAAGTCATCATAGTAAGAGGTAATGCCTTCATAAGCCCATAATTGTCGAGTATGTACTTCTTGTTGTAAATTATATGGGTGAAATTCTTTCGGTTTAATACGACAAACATTCCACGCATGAAAATACTCATGAGAGCATAAGCTTAAAAAAGTTTGATAATTTTCACTGGTTTCATCTGGTTTATTAGGGTTAGGTAAATCAAAACGACTGGCCTGTAATATGGTTGAATTTTTATGTTCAAGCCCGCCAAAACCACTAGCTAATAAATGAGTAATAAACCAATACTCTTTAAAAGGGGTTTCACCAAAGAGGTTGATATGGTGCTGACAAAGTTTGCCAATATCTGCTTTTAAGCGCTCTCGATCACCAAAATGTTGACTAGTAAAAACTAAGTGATGGGTAACTCCTTCAACTATAAATTCAAAAGCATCAAAATCCCCTAGTGCAACAGGGCAGTCGATAAGTTCTTGATAATCGTAAGCGAGATAATTGCCTAATTGGTATTTTTCAGTGTCTTTAGCACGCGGTAAGCCGGTGGCAACGCGCCAGTTACTACATGTTTCAGTGATCTCTTGAGGCAATGATATAGCTAACTGGCAGGGGACATCAGGTAACTCTTGGACTTGTAAAAAGGTTGAACTGCCATTAAAAAAACCGCGTTCACTGTCTAAGTATGCGGTACGCACAGATAAGTCAAAAGCAAAAACTTGATACTTTACGATGGTGAAAGTACTTACTGCACTAAACTGCCAGGTTTGCTTGTCGGTTTTACTAAGCTTGATATCTTCTTTATTTTCACTGCTTTGTTGTGTTTCGCTTTGTGCGCTGATTTCTACGATGTTTTTCGCAAAATCTCGGATCATATAACTACCCGGTAACCATGCGGGCAAAGATAAGTGGTATACCTTGCCAACTTGTGTGGCAAAGGAAAGCTCTACCGAGAATAAATGGCTATTAAGATTTTTTGGAGAAATTTTGTATTGGATCATAGTGAAAACAACTAATTAAGACAAAAGGTTATGCCTCAATGTAGCAGAAATATGCGATGAAATCAGTAAAGCACTCCGTGAATTAAGTTCTTATTAGGCGCGTTTTATACGGTAATTAACATAGTAAACTAGCTTTCTAAATTAGTCGTTAAAGCAAAATAACCGTTTTACCTTGATTTAAACAGACGCGCTGTTCGGCATGTAATTTAACGGCATGAGACAATGCAGTCGCTTCAATGTCGTGACCACTATGAACCATTTGCTCGATAGTAACGCTATGGTTAATCGCTTTTACTTCTTGAGCAATAATTGGGCCTTCATCTAAATCACTTGTTACATAGTGCGCTGTCGCACCGATAACTTTTACCCCTCTTTTGTGGGCTTGATGATAAGGTTTTGCGCCTTTAAAACTGGGTAAAAAGGAATGATGAATATTAATGGCTTTACCTTGCCATTGCTGACAAAAGTCATCGGATAAAATTTGCATGTAACGTGCGAGTATCAATAAATCAGTTTTATAGTCTGATAATAGCGTTTGTAATTGCTCTTCCTGTTGTTCTTTCATGGACGCTGAAATAGGTAAATAATGAAAAGGAATTTTATGAAAATCAGCCAATGCCGCACAGTCTTGATGGTTTGAAATAACAGCTACAACATTGATAGGTAAAACACCGGCTTTAACTTTAGTTAATAAAGATACTAAACAATGGTCATCTTTAGATACTGCTATCACAACATTAGGGAAGTTATCGCGCTCTCTTAATTCAAAATTCATAGCAAGAGGTTTTGCTAATTTTGCGACCGCTTGACGGAATTCGGCTATTGAAACGGTTAAGTTACGGTCATCAAATGCGATACGTGAAAAAAAGGTGGCAGTATACTGGTCACTATACTGTGAGGTTTCAGTAATAAAAGCGCCATGTTGAAAAAGGCTTTGAGTAATCTTAGCTAAGACCCCTGAAGTATCTGGGCATTGCCAAGTTAAAATATAGTGATTAATAGGCTTCATACATGACTCTAATAATAAATGACAAATATGTAGTAAGTGTGACAGATTTATAATTAAGCGATTAGTTTATTGCGTTATAAGCTATTAACTAAATTTATTCTTTAATATTAATGGGTTGTAATGTTAGTGTTCATTTTTTTGTCAATATTACGATTTATGAACTTTATGGTAGTTCTTAATAAAAAGCGCTTCAACTTTTTCACGCGCCCAAGGGGTTTTTCGTAGAAATTTTAATGTTGAATTAATACTCGGTTTGTCGATGAAGCATTGTATCTTAATCTGTTGGCTCAACGCAGGGTAACCGAAGTGTTCTACTAATTCGGTAACTAAAACTTTTAGTGTAATGCCATGCAAAGGGTTGAAGGGTTGATTGTTCATGGATTTATTCTTCAGGTTATCAGGAGATATTTCACTATTTTAACAGATTGAACCATGATTGTAGGTATAGATGAATAAAATTGTGTAAGAAGTTGGATCTGGTAAATTGCGGTGATAAGGTGTTGCATAGATGTTGACTAGTGAAGTAAGAGAGTTTGTTCGTGTTTAAATTAAATTTTTCCCATAAAATCATTATTGTTTCTACCATATTATTGTTATTGGCGTTGTCAGTATCAACTTCAATAAATTATATATCCCTTAAAAATAATACCCAAGAAAATTTGAATCTTGCTATTGATGAAATTGGTCATTCTGTGTCTGGAAATATAGCTAATTGGCTGACAAACAGGTTACAAATTATTGAAGCTGTTGCGTTAAATATTACGACTGACAATGATCATGATGAAATATTTAAGGCTGTACAGCAGGCTGTAGTAGCCGGAAAAATGAAAAATACTTATGTTGGTTTAGCTAATACAGGTAGATTTATTCTTGATGATCTAGCAATTAAATTACCTGCAGATTTTGATATACGCCAACGACCTTGGTATTTATTAGCTAAAAATGGCCGTAAATCTTCATTTACTGAAACTTATATAGATGCCACTACCGATCAGCAAGTCCTGTCAGCCGTTTCACCTATTATTGATCAGGGAAACTTTATTGGTGCTGCTGGTGGCGATATATTTTTAGATGAGATCGCATCAATTTTAAATCAAATTGATTTTCTCGATTTAGGATACGCTTATTTAATGACCTCTGAGGGCAAAATATTAAGTCATCCTGAGGTTGAATTTGTCAATAAAAATGTACAAGATTTATTAGGTAGTACACCCGCATTTACCACAGAGCTTAATGAAATTAATAGTGAAAGCATTGTTTCGTTTATTCCTATAAGCGGTATTGATTCAGTTAATTGGTATGTAGGCGTGGTACTTGATCGCGAACAAGCCTATCAACCTATGATTGATTCACGCAATACGGCAATAATTGTCGTTATCGTAAGCTTGTTCGTTACCGTAATCCTTTTACATTTTTTGTTTAGTTTCCTTATGAGACCTATTCAAAGGTTGAATACCGCCATTAAAGGTATCTCTCAGGGAGACGGTGATTTAACTCAGCGCTTATCCGTAGATAGCCAAGATGAATTTGGAGAGCTATCGAAAAATTTTAATAGTTTTATTGAAACCATGCATTATTCGATGAAACAAGTACAAGAATCTGCAGCTAATTTAGATCAACATATTAGCCAAGTTCGCCAAAGTTCGCAGTTTGGTATTGAAATGGCAGATCAACAGCTTAATCGCGGTAGCAGTGTTTCAGCGGCGGTAACTGAATTAAATAACTCATCACAAGAAATTTCTACCAATGCCATCACCGCATCTGATTTAACCTCGGCAATGCAACTTGAGTCGGATGAAGGCATGTCAGCACTTAATGAAAATATTAAATCTATTGCGCACTTATCAGAAGTTATGGGGCGTTCGAGTGACGAAATAGAAAAACTGAGCAGTGAAACAAAAAACATTGTCAGTATATTAGATGTTATTAAAGGCGTGAGTTCACAAACTAATTTACTGGCTTTAAATGCCGCTATTGAAGCGGCGCGTGCAGGTGAAGCTGGACGAGGTTTTGCTGTAGTTGCCGATGAAGTAAGAGGGTTGGCACAGCGCACTCAAGATGCAACATTAGAAATTCAAACCATGGTTGAAAACTTAGAAAGTGGCACCGCTGCCGTTGTTATCTCTATAGATGAAAGTCAGAAAAACAGTAATACCAGTGTTGAAAAAGCCTCTGTTGCCGATGAGAAAATGCAGTTGATTATTCAATCATTACAAAAAGTAGATGATGAAAATCATGCGGTGGCAGAAGCAACTCAGCAGCAAGTGACTGTCATTAAATCAATTGATGAGGATATACTAGAGTTGATGGACTTAAACCAACAAGGTGTACAAAACTTACAGCAAACTCAACGGGCATGCGATAGCTTGCAGACGGAGTTTACTGGTTTGAATGAATTAGTTGCTAAATTTAAAGTGTAATTTAGCTTATTGACTTAGATTAAGAATATTGTTTAAAGAAGAGAAAAAGCCGATAACTTTATATATATCGGCTTTTTATGTTTGGGGATTAAGCTAGCTAAAAAAAGCGGTTAAATCTTCACTGCCGCCAATATTTTTTCCATCGATAAATACTTGTGGCACGGTATCAGAATTAGTAATAGCGCGGAACATATCGATAGTTACATCTTCACCAACAGTTAACTCTTCAAATTGTAACCCTTTACTCGTTAAAAGCTCTTTCGCTTTTTTACAATAAGGACAAGTTGGTTTGCTAAAAATGGTAATTGCTTGAGTTTGCACTGCTTCTGGATTGATATAACCTAACATAGTATCAGCATCTGACACCTCAAACGGGTCTCCAGGTAAATCAGGTTCGATGAACATTTTCTCAATCACACCATTCTTAACTAACATTGAATAACGCCAGCTACGCTTACCAAAACCAATTTCTTTTTTATCAACCAGCAAGCCCATTTCTTGGGTGAAATCACCATTACCATCAGGAATGAAGCTGATGTTTTCAGTGCCTTGAGCTTTTGACCAAGCATTCATAACAAAGGTATCGTTTACTGAAATACAGATTATTTCATCTACACCATTTTCCGAAAATTTTCCGGCGAGCTCGTCATATCTAGGTAGGTGAGATGAAGAACAAGTCGGTGTAAATGCTCCGGGTAATGAAAAAACGACAACCGTTTTATTACTGAATATTTCATCAGTCGTGCGGCTAGCCCAACCATCGGCAGTAATAATAGGAAAGGTTGAGTTAGGGACTTGTTGATTTTCTTTATTAGTAAACATAGATGCTCTCTTTAATTAATGGCTTATTTATTAAGATGGTTCCAGTATGGTTGAATAGTTTGATTTAATAAAATGATAAAAACCACTTACTATGATTAAAAAAAACGATTACTTCAAATTTACAAATATTGTTAAAAGACTTAGTCAGATAATAACCAAGTATTAATTTCATCGACCAATACATCGAGTTGCACAAATAAGTTAGCAGCCGACATGGCTAAGTCGTTATTATTTTGAGCAGATGCATGTTGATCTACTTCACTTATTGACTCAAGTAGTGCTTTATTCGCTAAATAACGGGTACTACCTTTCAATTTATGAGCAAGTGCTTGTATATGCTTATATTCAAGCTTATCTATTGCTATTAACCATTGTTGCTTCTCTTTGTGCCAAGAATTAATAAATAACTGACCAACACTCTTACTCAGTTCAATATCTTTACTATTATTACCGAGTAACATCGCTACGTTAAAGAAGTTGAATGCTTGGTTTTTGTGTTTGTTTTCTTGTTTTTTCTGTAGTTGTCGGTAGGCATTATTAAGCTTGTTTGTGATCTCTTCCTGTGGACAAGGCTTTGCCATGTAGTCGTCAAAACCAGCAGAAATACATTTTTCGGCAGCGCCACTTAAAGCATCTGCGGTTACTGCAATTAACCACAATGGACGTTTACTAGTATTTTTAGTCAGTATTTTAGCCAACTCAAAACCATCAAGTTTAGGCATATGGCAATCAGATATTATAATGTCATAAGCTTTTTTCTCATGTAAATCTAAAGCTTCTTTCCCATCGTTAGCAATATCGGCTTGAATATTTAGTCGTTCAAGTTGTGCGTTAAGGACTTTTACATTGACCAGATTATCTTCAGCAATCAGCACCCGCAAATTTTTAAATCTATTGTCATTTGGATCGTTGATTTTTCGTGTGTTTTTACGGCGGCTATCCGTTAAGCTTTCTAGGCTCGATCGTTTTAATTTTAAGATGAAGTTAAAAGTACTACCTTGACCAAGCTCTGAATCAATTTTAATTTCACTGCCCATAGCCGTGATTATTTCTTGGCAAATACTTAACCCCAAACCCGTACCACCAAATTTACGGGTAATGTCATCGTCTGCTTGAATAAATGGAGTAAATAGAAAAGCATGCTTATCTGCTGAGATACCGATTCCAGTGTCTTTTACCTTAATGCTTAAGGTATCGTAAGTATTATTATTGGTGGTGGTACTCGTTAGTAATTTAACGTTTAACTCTATACGGCCATCTTGAGTAAATTTAATCGCATTACTCAATAAGTTATTCAACACTTGGGTGAGCCTAGTGGGGTCAGTGAAATAACTGTGAGTTATATTACTATCCATTGTTAAGCAAATATCGAGAAATTTATTATGCTCTATATGATGAAACCCACTGATGATATTCTTACAAATAAGGTGAAAATTAACGGGGACATATTCTAAAGTGAGTTTTCCAGCATCCATCTTTGAGAAATCGAGTACATCATTTAATAAAGCCAATAGGTTGGTTGCGGACCCTTGTAGGGTTTCTAATAATTCGCTTTGTTGATTATTTAATGATGTAAAAGCGAGTGCTTCTGCCATACCTAATACGCCATTCATAGGGGTGCGTATTTCATGGCTCATTCGTGCGAGGAAAGTTATTTTGGCTTGTGCCGAGTCTTCAGCTTCAGTTTTTGCCGCTTCAGCAATAGCTAACGCATGCTCAATTTTTTGCTGCTCTAGCTTTCTAACACGCAGTTGCCGGTAGTAGATCCAAAAAATAAATAAACCAAAAACCATAATGGCAGCAAATAAGTATCTGGCTTTTCGATAGGCATAGGCAATTTGCTCATCGGCATTGCTGTCATGAAAGGCTGAATGGCTCCATTTTGCATATAGTTCTTCATATTCAATGGCGGACATACTGTTAATGGTACGATTGAGCAGACTGATTACTTCATTATCTTGTAGAGTGCTAGCAAAAGAAAATTGAGCATTGTTGTGAAAGTTAACTAAAGGTTGGCTGGTTAGGTTTGATAATTGATTTTCTTTCACTAAATAAGAAGAGGTGAGTGAACGGCCAATAAATACATCACTTTGGCCTGACGACACCGAAGAAACTGCATCGATAATGGTATCGTAATAGTTAAAGTTGGCATACGGCAATTTATTTATCAGTAACTTCGTTGCATTAAAATTATTTATAACTGCGATGCTTTTATCACCAATACCGCTTAAGCCATCAATAATGGTGTCGTCATGTCGATACACCATACTGTAACCTGCTTTTAAATAGGGTATCGAAAATTTCAGTTTCTGTGCTCGTTCTTTAGTGTACTCTACATGGGTAAGTACGTTTACCTTATGTTGTTTTAAAAAAGTAAACGCTTGCTCTACGTTGTTCACTGTAATTGGCTTGTAGACCACACCTGTTCGTTTAGTCGTAAGATTAAATAGATCTATGGTAAAGCCACGCTCAGTCAAGTAATTAAAGTTTTTGACAATGACATAGGGTGGGAAACCATTTGAGAGAAGTGGGAAATATAACTGGTTGTTGTCAATAATGAATTCTTTTTCATCTATTGATAAATTGGTAAAATAATCGCCTAGAGTAAAAGAAAAACTATCGTTGTCGTGTGTTAAATATTTATTGCTCCATAAATCAGCTTGGACTTTATTAATAACACGAATACCGTTATTTATTAAATGCATCAATTTTCGGTTGTTCTTATGAGTGGCAAAACGAAAGTAAATTTCTGGGGCATCAGCTGTTGTCGCCTGAAAGTTTTTATCAAGCTCATAATCTTTGATCTTTTTTTGCAATAACCAAGGCTTTGTTGAATATATTGCATCAAACTTTTGGTAGTGATTAAGCAGAACATCGATATCTTGATAATAATATCGCTCTATGTGACTGGGTAAAAAATCAAGGGGCTGACTGTTGTTTGCATGAACCGCTATTTGTATGCCACTGTTTTCATCCGCTTGAATACGACGGTAAATTCGTTGTTGATATTTCGCATAAGGAATACTAAATAGTAAATCGGACTGGTCTTTTTCAAAAAGACTTAATGCAATAATGTCAATTTGTTGAGCTTTTAAACGTTCAAAAGCTTTAGCCTTGGGAAGATAAACGAATTCGATGGCCTGTTGTTGATCAATCGCCCATATTTGCCAGTATTCTTTCAAGAAATTAAGCAATAGCTGAAAACTGTCACCAGAAGCAGCATCGAGAGATGATTTATCAGGCAGTGCTATTATGATGTTTTTTTGCTGTACAGTTTTAGATGATTCAGTATACGCGTGGCAAGGAATCAATAATAACACGCAAATAAAAGCTTGTTTTAACCACGAGAATATTTGTCGTTTATTTGATAGCGAATAGATTTTTCCGTAATGACTCATTACTTTTTAAGTCTTATATCATTGAGGTTAAAATTTGATTATAAAGTACACTTTATGCGATAAGTACTTATCCAGCAAATATATTTAAAAATGAATAATAAGGCCACTCAATGAAAGTTTATGCTTCTACTCGTAATATGTCCCCCTTAGTATTGGTAATTGCATTTTTAATTTCTGCTTGCCAACCGATTAGCGATAGGGGGAGTAAAAACATGATTAATTCAGATAATACTAACTTGCTAACCACACAGCGTTGGCAGTTAGTTAAGTTACATTCGTCAGAGATTGAATTATCTCCCCTACAAAATATACCATTTATTATCTCTAGCGCAGGTACTGATAAGGTTGAAGGGTTTGCAGGCTGTAATAACTTTTTTGGTCGCTATAGCCAAAAGAAACACTCCTTATCGATAGGTGGGTTAGGTATGACACGCCGTTATTGTGCAGATACTTCAGCATTAGAAGTTCAATATGAAAACATGTTAGCCAAAGTGACAAACTTTAAAATAGAAAAAAATCGTTTAGTACTGTTAGCTGATAACGACGTACTGGCAACTTTTGAAGCCACTGAATAATTTTTACATGAGTGTTAATCATCAATAAATTTGCTTGCCTTAGGCTCGGCATGATAAATTACACCTAAAGTTGTATATACAATTAAAAAGAGGTTAAAAATGTCAGAAGCTTGTGAATTAACTTACACATTAGTAAAAGGTCGTATTCCGTTATTGATTAGCATGCCCCATAACGGCGAAGCTTTACCTGAATATATTGCTAATGATATGACCAAGCAAGGTAAGCAAGTAAGCGATACTGACTGGCATAAAGATAAGCTTTATGCGTTTGCAAAAGCGTTAGGTGCTTATATTATTATGCCTAAATATAGTCGCTACGTAATTGACCTAAATAGAGATCCAGAGGGTGTTGATTTATACCCTGGCGCAAACAGTACAGAACTTTGCCCGACAACGGCCTTTGACTTATCACCCTTATATCTCGAAGGTAAAACGCCTACCGATGCTGAAATTACTCATCGTATTAGTACTTACTGGCAGCCTTATCATCAAGCGTTAAAATCAACCTTAAATGCGATGCAAGCGGAATTTGGCAAGGCGGTATTATTAGAGGCACATTCAATTTTGTCTAAAGTGCCACGCTTTTTTGAAGGGCAACTCCCTGATTTTAATTTTGGCACAGCTAATGGAACAAGCTGTGCTCCAGAGCTATTAATGGCGCTACAAGAACTTGATTATTCTCCTTACAGTATGATTTCAAACGGTCGCTTTAAAGGCGGTTTTATAACCCGAGAGTACGGCCAACCAGAAAAAAACATTCATGCGGTGCAGTTAGAGTTATCCCAGCGAACTTATATGAGTGAACCTAGTAGTGAGTACAACGAAGCGTTAGCGGCAGAAGTTATTCCTAAGCTCGAGCAATTAGTTAACACCTTAATTCACTTCTCAGAGCATTAATTAGTAAAGGTACTTTAAATGAAATTATTTGCAGAGCGCATTCTATTAAGTAGTGGCTGGCAGAAACAGCAAACGCTTACTATTGAAAATGGTGTCATTAGCGCAATTGATGCTGGTTATGTAGACGGGGCTGAGAAAGTTGGCGTTGTTATACCCGGCATGGTTAATTGTCATTCTCACGCATTTCAGCGTGCCTTTGCCGGATTTAGTGAGCAGGGCAGTGAAGGTCAAGACAGTTTTTGGACATGGCGCAGTATCATGTACAAATTCATTGACCAATTAACGTCTGAGAACGCAAAAACTATTGCGACACAGCTTTATATTGAAATGCTGAAAATGGGCTATACCCGTGTAGCAGAGTTCCATTATTTACATCATGAGATTAATGGCGATAACCATGCTGAATTAGCTGAAATGGCAAAAGCTATTTTTAATGCGAGTCAGCAGTCAGGCATAGGCTTAACATTATTACCGGTATTATATCGTTTTAGTGGCTTTGGTCCTTTAGCGGCAAATGACGGACAAAAGCGTTTTACTAATTCGATTGAACAATTTAACCAATTGGTTAGTGACTGTTTTAGCATCAGTGCGGGTTATAAAAATACCAATGTTGGTATTGCGCCACATTCATTGCGTGCTGTTGATAAACCCTCATTAGCGCAAGCGGTTAAGCACGTACGAAGTTTAGACAATAAAGCGCCGATACATATTCATATAGCAGAGCAGCAAAAAGAAGTTGATGACTGTATTGCCCATTATGGTCAACGCCCGGTGGAATGGTTACTTGATAATGCCGAATTAGATGAGCAATGGTGTTTAATACATGCTACGCATATTAACGAAGAAGAGCGTAAAGGTATTATCGCTAGTAAAGCTATTGCGGGTATTTGCCCGACTACAGAAGCAAATTTAGGTGATGGTATTTTCCCTACCACAGAGTTTTTAGCTGAAAATGGGACGTTAGCCATTGGTTCAGACAGCCATATTTCTGTGAACCCGGTTGAGGAGCTACGTTGGTTAGAATATGCCCAGCGCTTAATAAAGCAACAACGTGCTATTTTGGCCACTGAAAAAGAAGCTTCAGTGGGGCGTAATTTATGGCAACAAGCTGCACTAGGTGGCGCGCAAAGTACTAATAGTAATACTGGAGCACTGGCTGTTGGAAAACAAGCTGATTTATTAGTACTTAATAGCGCTAAAGTTGCTTTGTTTGCTCATAGTGATGAACACTTGCTAGACAGTATGATTTTTGCCAGCCAACAAAATATGATTAGTGATGTCATGGTGAATGGTCAGTGGGTTATAAAGGAAGGTACTCATCATTTAGAGCAAGAAACAGAGCAAGCGTTTACGCTGTTATTAGCAAACCTTTCTGCTTAGTATTTCGTTAGCGTCTATTAATAGAAAGGGGCTAAATTTACTTTAGTCCCTTTGATTTATATGACGCTTATCTAATCAACTCTTACTTTTTATTTAAAACAGCGCACTAAATTGTGCCATTTTTTTACATACTTTTTCTTGGTTTTTACGATGAAAATGCGGAGACTGCTTATTACCTTCACAAAACTCAATAAAAAAAGTTTTTACTGATTTCCTATCAGCTGTTATTTTTTTTAAAAATGTTTGTTCCTCAGTATTAAAGTGAGCAAATTGATCTTTTAATTCGCTATATATTTTATCCGCTTTCAGCCTGACTTGCGTATCTGTTGCCTCAGAAAAGGTTTCCATCACCGAGGTCTTTTGTTCTGCAAACCAGTCTTCTATCTCCGGTTGTGGACAAAAGTGCAAAAATAATGCGGCAACAACGATTAAGATCAATAATTTTTTCATAATTTGTCATATAATTAAGCGATAATACTAGAGTAATCAATTTTTTGCTTATTCCCTAATAATTATTATTTTATAACGTATTATTTTTTAATGTCGTTATAATCTTCGCGCTCTCGCATATTAAGGATTTATCGTGAAACCAGAAGACCAGAAAAACAAAGCGTCAGTACATATTCCCATTAAAAATATCCAAATTCATCAACCTAATCAGGTTGAAACGTACCAACCTCGTGACCAAATTTATGTGCGTAAAGTTAAAGGTTTTTTTCAGTTATTAAGACAGCGAATGAACTTTGTTTTTTTAGCCGTTTTCGCTTTATTACCTTGGTTACAATACAACGATCACCAAGCCATTTTATTCGATATTTCAGAGCAACGCTTCACTTTATGGGGCTTAACATTGTGGCCACAAGATTTAACGCTACTGGCTTGGCTTTTTATTCTTAGTGCATTTTTACTGTTTTTTGTGACCACTTTTCTGGGGCGCGTGTGGTGTGGTTATTTATGTCCTCAAACCGTTTGGACCTTTATTTTTATCTGGTTCGAAGAAAAAATTGAAGGTAGTGCTAATCAGCGAAAAAAACTCGATAGCCGTAAACTCGATTTCAATAAGTTCTGGCGTAAAACCCTTAAACACATCTGTTGGTTATTTTTCTCAATTCTTACCGCTTTAACCTTTGCTGGTTATTTTTCACCGGTCGAGGAAGTGTTTATCGACTTCTTTACCTTTGAAGCATCATTTGCATTAGCAGCTACCGTTTGGTTCTTTGCTTTTTGTACCTACGGAAACGCAGGGTGGATGCGTGAAATTATGTGTTTGCATATTTGTCCTTACGCACGATTTCAATCAGCGATGTTTGATAAAGACACCTTAACGGTTTCTTACGATTATAATCGAGGTGAAAACCGAGGCGCACGTTCTCGTAAACAAGACCATAAAGCGTTGGAATTAGGCGACTGTATCGACTGTAGCTTGTGTGTTCAGGTATGCCCAACCGGAATTGATATTCGTAACGGCTTACAATACGAATGTATAAACTGTGGCGCCTGTGTTGATGCTTGTGATGGTGTTATGGACAAAATGAAGTATCCAAAAGGGTTAATCCGTTACACCACAGAACACGAACTACAAGGTAAAAAAGTACACTTTGTGCGCTCAAAACTTATTGGCTACGCTATTGTGTTAACGGTAATGACCAGTTTATTAGTCTTAGAAATTGCTAATCGTGTTCCGGTTTCTCTAGATATTATTCGTGACCGAACTGAGCTAGCAAAAGAAAAGTTTAATGGCGATATCGAAAATGTTTATACTCTAAAAATATTGAATAAATCGCAAACCGATAACGTTTATCGACTTTCGGTAAAGGGTATTGAAAATACCAAGTGGCACGGCGAACAAGAAGTTATGGTGAAAGCGGCTAGTGTTTATACCTTACCCATGAGTATATCTGTCGACCCATATGAATTAAAAGGCTACATGTCTGATATTTCATTTGTTATTGAGCTAGTTTCAGAGGAAGATGACGTTTCCCTTGAGCATGAAAGTAGGTTTTTTAATAAACGCTAATGTCAGTATTTGATTTTACCTCACTGTCGCCCGACTTGATCCTAGATGGCTTAGAAAGTACAGGACTGTCGGTTGACAGCGGATTACTCCCGCTTAATAGTTACGAAAACCGTGTTTATCAATTTCATGATGACGATAAAAATAAATTTGTCACTAAGTTCTATCGTCCGCAACGTTGGAGTGAAGCAGAACTTCGCGAAGAGCATGATTTTTCTTTTGAATTGGCCGAACACGAATTACCCCTTGTAGCACCGATAAAAATTGCCGGTGAATCGCTTTTTTCCTTCAAAGGATATCACTTTGCTATTTATCCTTGCCGGGGAGGGCGAATTTTTGAAGTCGATAACCTAAACCAGCTAGAATGGATGGGGCGTTTTTTAGGGCGAATCCATGCGGTCGCCGCACAGAAAAAGTTTATCCATCGTCCGACTTTCACAAAACAAGAAATGCTTTTTCAAGCGACAGATATTATTAAACAGTCTGAGTTTGTTCCAAGCTATTTATCAAAAGCGTTTTTTACTATTCTTGAACAGGTTGTCGATATTGCCGCAGAGCAATATCAACCAAGTAATGAAATACGTTTGCATGGCGACTGCCATGCCGGAAATATTTTATGGACTGATGCTGGCCCACACTTTGTTGATTTAGATGATTGTCGTATGGGACCAGCGATTCAAGATTTATGGATGATGCTTTCTGGTGATCGCCAGCAAAGGTTATTACAGCTTGATACCATGTTGATGGGTTATGAAGAATTTTATTCATTTGAACCCAACCAACTTATTTTGATAGAATCATTACGTACCATGCGTGTTGTTAATTACATGGCGTGGTTATGTAAACGTTGGGAAGATCCTGCGTTTCCACATAATTTCCCCTGGTTTAATACTGATAAGTATTGGGAACAGCAAATTTTGATGTTGAAAGAGCAAGTATCAGCGCTTCAACAACCACCATTAAGTTTATTTCCTGCATAAATATTAAAAACGATAAATGCAGAGCTTACTTTTGAGGAAAAGTGTTAAATGAAAAAATTAGTTAGTTTATTTGTGATGTTGGTACTGCCTTTAATGGCTTCTGCAACAAATTATCAAGAAGGTACTCACTACACTGTAGTGAGTTCAGAAGCGACGAAAAAGCCTGAAGTTAGAGAGTTCTTCTCGTTTTACTGTGGGCACTGTTATAAGTTTGAACCTTTTATGGCTAGCGTAAAGAAGCAGTTACCAAAAGGGGTTAAATTTGAATTTAACCATGTTGATTTTCTTCGAGCGGCTTCAAAACCTATGCAGCAAATGTTAACGAAAGCCGTAATAGTGGCTGAACAAATGGGCATGGATGGTCCATTAATGCGTGCAGTATTTAACTATATTCATGTACAACGTGCCGTAATAACGTCAGAAAAAGACATTCGTAATATTTTTGTACTTAACGGTGCTGACGGAGAAAAATTTGATAAGTTAATGAAAAGCTTTAGCGTTAATAGCAAAGCTAAATTCATGAAAAAAAGACAAGATTATTACTCTCAAAGTGGTGGTATAACAGGCGTACCTGCGGTTATTGTTAACGGTCGATATAAAATTGAGAATAAGGCTTTAGATCAAAGTAACTTCGAGCAAGACTACAATAATTTAATTAAGTATTTGTTAACGCTTGATTAATTTAAAGTGCTTTTTTCAAATCGAATGTAAAGTGCAGGTTTAATCTCTGAACTTTATCATTAATTCTACTGCTAAACGTATTGGTAGTAGAATTAATATTGCAGTAATCAACATATTATTAGCTAGCCAGACACTTCTTAATACCTATGTTGACCTTTCATTGTCATCATTTATTACTTTCCTTTATCACATCTCTATTATTTGCTAAGTCCCCTTACGTTTATAAAATATCTTTTTTAAAACAAAACTATACGAGTAACTGCATTTATTAGTACTATCGTTTTAATAAAAATTATAAAAGGCGATTTAGTGAGCATTTTAACTGTGGAACATATCAGTAAAAGCTTTGGTACAATTCAGGCTATAGATAATGTCAGCTTTGAAATTAACCAAGGTGATATTGTTGGCTTCTTAGGAAAAAATGGTGCAGGCAAGACGACGTTAATGCGGATGATTACTTCTTTTCTTACTGCATCCTCTGGAAAGATTTTCATTGATGGCGATGATATTACTAAACATTCATTAGTTATAAGACAGAAAATAGGTTATCTACCAGAAACCCCTCCTTTGTATCCTGATATGACAGTATACCAATATTTAACATTTTCAGCCGAAATCAAAGGTGTTTCCTCCAAAAAACAAGCGGTTCAGATCGCTAAAGTTCTAGAAGAATGCGGCTTAGAACACGTTAAACTGAAAACTATATCGACATTATCTAAAGGATACAAACAAAGGGTGGGTATTGCCCAAGCGATTATTCATGAACCTAAACTGCTTATTTTAGATGAACCTACAAGTGGACTTGATCCCATACAAATTCAGCAAGTCTTGGCATTAATAAACAACCAACGAGAGCAAAGAACCGTGTTGATGAGTACACATACCTTGCCTGAAATTGAGAAAATAGCGCAACGCATTATAATGATAAAATCGGGCCAGCTTGTTATTGATCAACCCTTAGATACCTTACTTAATAGTCAGTCTACACCATCAAGCTTAGAACAAATTTTCTTTGACTATCATCAAGATAAAACGCCAACTCAAAATGTTAGTTGTTACTCATGAATAAAGTCTTCGCACTAACCAAAAAAGAACTACATAGCTATTTTAGTAGCCCTATCGCTTATATTATTCTAATAGCGACTTTATCTTTGTTTAATGTACTATTTTTTATGATTATTGATCAAAATAGGGAGGTATCATTACGAGATATTTTTCAAGTCATGGAGTTTATGTTTATTTTCATCATTCCATTATTAACAATGAAATTGTTTGCTGAAGAAAAAGCTAACGGAACCATGGAGTTTTTACTGACATCCCCCTTAACACCGACCATGATAGTGCTAGGTAAATATTTAAGCATGTTAATTTTTTACTCGCTGTTGATAGGTTTAACAGGAGCTTACTATTTTATTGTCGAGTATTTTGGTGAGCCCGACCCCTATAGTATTTTATCGGGTTATGTTGGTATATGGTTAGAAGGCGCACTTTTCATTGCCATCGGCTTATTGACCTCTTCTTGGACACGAAATCAAATTATTGCCGCAATGACTTCTTACCTTCTTTTATTTTTTCTCTATTTTTCTATAACTTTTACCAAGTATTTTACGGGTTTTACCGAGAATTTTCTGATACAAGTTAGCACACGTACTCATCTAGATAATTTTGCTACCGGTATAATTACCACTAGCGATGTTACTTATTACTTAACGGGAATTTTACTTTGTTTGGTATTAACCCGCTTGAGTATTGACCATAAGTTGTGGCAATAAATGATGACTAAAAATAATAAAGAGTTGATGTTTAAAAAATCAATGCCTATGTTATTTGGCATGGCAGTGTTTATCTTCATTCTAGGTTTATCGTTATTCTATATAGAAGGACAATTTATAATATCTTGGAGCCTTGCCAGCGCCCTAACTATCAGCGGGGCCATTGCATTTATTGCCTTACTTGTTAACACTAATAATCTTAGGAATGCTGACGCTAAGTTAGTGAAAGTAAAATTAAATTTTAGTGTCTCTAGCTCCAGATGGAAAAAAATCGTTATCGTTTTTGCCATGGTCATTGGGAGTTTAGCTTTTCTTGGTATAAGTCATTATGCCGCTAATAGTATTACATTGAGATGGGATGTGACGATGAGCAAGCAACACACCCTGTCTAAAAACAGTATTGAGTTTATCAACTCGCTTGAAAAAGAGGTCGAATTAACTGCCTTTCATGTAGGATTTCCGCCAAAGTATTTACAAGATTTGTTTAAAGAGTATGAAAGGCTATCTATGGGTCTCATTACTACGCAGATAATTGATCCCATTGAAAATATTTCTTTTGCGGCAAAATATGGCAATGTGGTCAACGGTAAAGAACGTAAGGTTATTGTCCAGTCGGGTAAAGTCCGTAAAGATGTTGATTTCACAGATGACGAGCTAACTGAAGAAAAGCTAACCAATGCTATTGCCCGTGCTAGCCGCTCACCAAGACAAGTTTATTTTCTCGACGGACATGGTGAATATTCACTTTCCAACCAAGATAATGTGGGTTTATCAACTTTTAAGCAATTATTGGCGGATAACAATATTCAAAGTAAACCACTGATGTTAGGCATAACACAGTCTATTCCTGTTGATTGCGATGTACTTATTATTGCCGGTCCCCGTACTAAACTGACAAAATCAGAAGAAGCGCTCATTGTTGATTATTTAGCTGCTGGAGGTGATGCGTTATTTCTTATTGAGCATACGCGGGTTACGACACCCGATAAGCCACTAACTGCAGAGCAGAAGCGACAAAACCCTTCGCTAAATAGTATTCTTAATCAGTGGGGACTTAACGTTCAGTCAGATATTGTCGTTGATTTAACTAATCATGTTGGTGATGATGTAGGCAGCCCTGCAACGAAGAACTATCAAAAACATAAAGCTATAACGCAAGGTTTAGATTATACGTTTTACGTTCGGCCACGTTCTATCCGTGTGTTAGATCAGCGCCGTCCAAGTATAAAGCTTGCTGCAATTGCTTCTACTGCATCAAAAGAAAAAAGCTGGGCGGAAACTAATAGAAACTTAGCTATTCAATTTGATCAAGGGCTAGATACTCCAGGCCCCGTGCCGATCTCTTATGTTGTACTTGAAAAACATCAGGAAAAAAATAAGACATCAGACACACGAATTATTGTGTTTACTGATGCAGATTTTTTATCTAATATTTATATTAATCAATATAGTAATGCACAAATGGGCATTAATATTGTTAACTGGTTAGCAGAGTTAGACTATCAGGTTTTTCTTAGCTCAAAAGAAATAAAAGTAGAAAGATTAGATTTAACCAGTAAACAAAAGCGTCAGGTTGTGGTGATATTATTTTTATTGCCATTTTTCTTTGTTATTGTCGGAATAATAGTTTGGTTAAGATCTCGTCAACAATAGAAAACCATGAGCAAAGTAAGTTAGAAAAGTCTTACTAATTGATTTACAGTCAGTGAGTCTTATCAATAATAAAACAAATAGATAGAGAGTTAATGCACAATGAAAGTTTTAATTTTACTGATGTTTTCTTTGTTAACGTTGGCCTGTAGTCAACAAGAAGTCTATAGCTCTAAAGCTATTAGTAAGGATAGTCAGAGTAAATCAATCACAGAGGCAGTTGCCTTATCAAATGATGGTCAGTTAACTATTGTTGTTAATAAGGATGGAGTGTGTCTTTGGAGTAACAAACAACAATCTAGTACGCCTAAATGTTTGCCTGCTCCTCACGCGAAACACATTGAAATAGCTTATGTGACTAAAAACAATCAGTTCTTTTATCTATCTAACCGGGTATCAGTAAAAAAATATGCCATCAATAATTTTCAAATCGTCGGAGAATGGCAGGTCGCTGATAATATAATTAATGATCTTTCGGTTTCAAAAAATGGTCAGCTACTGTTATTAGGTTTTCGAAGTGGTAAAGCGAGTATTATCAATACTCAAACTAATAAAGTAACCACGTATCAAAAACATCGTTTGGATATTAATGCGGTAAGTTTGTCTGAAAATGGTCAAATTGCTTTTACCGGTTCAAGTGACAAAAAAGCACATCTGTGGAATACCTCAACAGGTGAAAATATGTTTGAATTTAAACATGCTTCGCGAGTTAATCATGTTGATATCAGCGCAGACGGTTTGGTTGGCTTTAGTATTGATGCGGTTAAGGGGCGTAAATTTTGGAACTTGAAAACAGGTGAACTTATTGCGGATCTTGACACTTATTTAAAATTTATGGAAGTAAATGATTCAGTGTTCTCTGCTGACAACAGCTTATTTTTAACCGGCTCACCCAGACAAGTATTACAATTATGGCGAGTTGCTGATGGCGCATTAGTAGCCCAGTGGGAATCATCAATGCAATTCGGACGAGCATCAGTATTAAGCGTGGCAATAAATGAAGCAATGGTAAATACCAAAAGTGTTCAGTCTATTATTGCTGGTAATAGCGATGGCGTTTTAGAACAATGGAGTTTCCCCGTTCAAGAATAATTAACCGTAAATAGTAACCAATAATTAATTGAAAGTATAAGGTGGAAAGTCATTAAATGTTTTATTTCATTAATTATTGGTTATGACATTTATTGCTAATGTTCTAACCATTCCTGAACTAGTCTGGCAATCTTTCGTCTAAGGCTTTTAGTGAACGTAAAAATAAGCCTAAGCCACCCATAGCTAAAACAAGTATTACAATTAAATCAAAAGAGGTCATGGTTTTAAAAGTAAACCTAATAGAGGATATTACGCCAAAGATTAATCCTGTTATTGAGCCTATAGATAATACCCAACCTAATATATTTTTACTGTTATAAAAAATAAGACCAACACCAAACATAAACGGGATCATTATCATGCCACTGGTTATATTATAGTTTCCACCCATGCCGGAAAAACCATATAAGCGCACTCCCATACCAAAGTTTGATGTTACTGTGATGGAGTTTAATAACATATAAAAGCCACCACACATCATTATAATACCAATAAAAAAGTGACTAAATCCGCCTGATGTACCACCTGCACCTTTCATGTGTTTTCCTTCGAGTATTGTTAGTATGTACGATTATTATTAGCAGCATCATATAATCATTAGTTGATATATGTCACGAGAAAATCAATTAAATCAAAATACTGTAGCCCTTAATTTTGATGATCTCATGTAAACAATATGCTAATTTGTTCCTCTGAAATTTGATATAACTCGCATCTGTTTGACATATTATGTCAAGAGTGTATGGTACATATAGAAAATAAGCATCACAATGAATAGCTGATGTTAGCTATGAGTTTAAGGATAAACAATGGAACAACTGCTAGAAGTCGCTTCACAATTCCCCACCGTAATATATTCGACCCTCTTGGGTATCGTTGTCGTTTATTGGTTGGTTGGCATGTTAGGTCTTGTCGATTTGGGTTTAGCTGGAGATGCAGATCTCGATGTAGATTTAGACAGCGATGTTGATATTTCTGTCGGTGGCCTTACAGGGTTAATGCTCACCTTTGGGCTAACAGGCGTCCCCTTCACTTTAGTTATCAGTATTATTATTCTTATTTGCTGGTTAATCAGCTTTTACCTGCAATTCTATATTTTAACTTGGCTGCCTGACGGCTGGCTATATTATTTGCTGGGCTCTGTTAGTAGCTTTATCGTTTTTTTACTGTCACTGCCGATAACCGCCATTGTTATTCGCCCTTTGAAGGGACTATTCAAAAGTGTAGAAGCCACCGAAAGTCATCATTTGGTTGGTAATAGTGCTACTATCGCTACAGGGACTGTCAGTGAAACCTTTGGTCAGGCTCGTTTATTTAATAACGGGGCTGAAATACTACTTGATGTTCGATGCGACCCAGAACACATCTTAAAAAATGGCGACGAAGTTTTACTTATAGAGTATTTAACAGAAAAACATGCCTATATCGTCGCCCCGTATTCACAATAAATAATCATAAAATTAACATATATTTGGTCACTTATTAGTGACCATTGTTTTTAAAATCAGAGGAAAAAAACATGGTAATGGAACCACTTTATCTAGCGATTGGAATCGGCGTACTTTTTGTCTTTTCACTTTTAATCATGGTTGCTAAGTTTTACAACAAAGTAGAACAGGGCCAAGCATTGATCATTAACAAACTAGGATCAGAACCAGAAATAAGTACCACGGGCGGTATGGTTATTCCGGTGATTCATAAAAAAGAAATTATGGATATTTCAACTAAACGCATGATGCTTGAACGTAAAGGGCGCTCTGGGCTTATCTGTCAGGACAATATTCGTGCTGACATCATTATCACTTTTTATATCCGTGTAAATGAAACAAAAGAAGATATTCTACGCGTCGCTAAACAAGTAGGTTGTGACCGTTCTTCGTATCCTGAAACTTTACAAGAGCTTTTTGAAGCTAAATTCTCAGAGGCACTTAAAACTGTCGGTAAGCAATTAAACTTTACTGAGCTATTTACGCAACGTGATATCTTCAGAGACAAAATAAAAGAAGTTATCGGACAGGATTTATCGGGCTATGTATTAGAAGATGTCGCCATTGATTTCCTTGAACAAACTTCAATCCATGATTTAGATCCAAATAACATTATGGATGCTGAAGGGATCAGACGAATCACAGAATTAACAGCACTTCAAAGTGTTGAAACCAATGATTTGAAACGCCAAGAAGAAATTCGTATTAAGCGACAAGATATTGATGCTAAAGAAAAAGGTTTAGAACTTGATCGCCAGCTAGCTGATGCACAAGCGAAACAAACACGAGAAATATCTTCCGTGCAAGCACGTGAAGAAGCAGAAACCGCAAAGGTTGTTGAAGAAGAGCGTTGCAAGTCTGAGCAGGCAAGAATAGAGACAGAGCAAGTCGTCGCTGTTGCTGAAGAAAACAAACAGCGTGAAGCCGATATTGCTGAACAAAATCGCTTTAGAGCCGTTGCTATCGAAGAAGAAAAAGTAAAGCGCGCACGTCAAGTTGAAGAGATTGATCGTGAAAAAGAAGTTGAAACATTGCGGATAGACAAAGAAAAAGCACTTGAAGTCGAACGAAAAAATATTGCTGAAGTACAACGTGAACGCATTATGGTTGAAAAAGGTGTTGCCGAAGAAGAAGAATGCATCAAAGATTTACGTGTCGTTTCTGAAGCTAACCGTCAAAAAGATGAAATAGTCATTAAGGCAAAGGCAGAAGCTGAACAAGCACTTGTGAAAGATATTGAATCAGCTAAAGCGCAAGAGCAAGCGGCTGAACATATTGCAAGAAAAATGCAGACAATCGCCGAAGCTGAATTAAAAACAGCAAGTAAACAGGCCGAGTCGAAGAAAATTTTAGCAGAAGGTAATCAAGCAGAAGCCGCTTCTCAAGGATTGGCTGAGGCTCAAATTACTTTAGCGCAAGCCGATGCACACGAAAGACAAGGCGAGGCTGAAGCAAAAGCACTTGAACTGAAACTCACCGCTGAAGCTAAAGGTATAGAAGAAAAAGCATTGGCTGAAGCCACTGGCTTACGTGAGAAACAAGATGTACTGAATGCGATGTCAGAACAAGCCAGAGATTTTGAAACTTTCGGTTTACGTTTAAACCAAGAGCGTGAATTAACCTTAGCGAAATTAGATAACAGTGTTGATTTAGCCGAAAAACAAGCGGGTGTATTAGCAACGGCATTGAGCGAAGCCAATATCAACATTATGGGCGGAGACGGTGAATTCTTACGCCAGTTCATGAGCTCTATTACAGTTGGTAAGTCTATTGATGGCTTAGTGAATGAAAGTGATACGGTAAAAACCTTATTTAAAGATCACTTAAATGGCGATCGTAATATTATGGACGATTTAGGTGGTGTGCTAGCGGGCGCTAATCAAACCAGTGAAACCATGAAAAATTTCAATATGTCTAAGTTACTCTCAACATTAAATAATGCTGATGACACACAAAAAGGTGTATTGGCTAGCTTGTTAAACTTAGGCAGCGAAAAAGCTTCAGGTACAAAATAGTTCAAGCATAGTTTCAACATAGTGCATTCATCAAGTAAAAATCAGGCAATGTGCAGTTATCACTTCAAAGGTAATTGCACAATAGCTCATGGAGTCTTACATGACAGATAAGGAAAGCGTCACTAATCAGGCTGTTGCCGAAGGTGGTTCATACGAACTCATTCAACGCAGATTATCAGCTTTAGGTAGTGATCTTAATACGCAAATCAAACAGCTAAACGACAAGCGTATTGTCACGTTTGGCTCCACTGATATGAAAGTTGATGCTCGCGTGCGAGTAAGAACGGAGCATAATTGTGTTGCGAGAGATATAGCCGCTATTGGAGACACGTTACTCTTTGGCTATAACGTCTTTTTAGGCTTAAAACGAAATATTACGGTTTCAGATGTTTTTAGCTTGCATCAAGTCAAAGGTGACGGCGATGAAATCGAGATTGTTGATGTACCGATGCAAGCTAGCTTTCTTGAAGATCCTGAATTTGTCCGAGATTTTGATGAATTATATACCTATTACAAAAAGACCTTTTTAGCCCATGTTTATCGACAAGGCAGTAAAGTTTTTGCCGTATTTCGTATCGGTGAGCGCCTAGATGATATCAGGGTATTTCGCTGGGGCATCGACGCTGATCAACAAGTTAGTTATATCGATAATCGTGGTGAAAGGGATATAAAACAGCCTGAAAATTTCGATTTTGAATGGCATAAAGTCTCACGAGAGCAACAAGAACAAGGTAAGCACCCGCATTTTAATTTATATGACATGTTGTTTGTCGAAGCAATCGGTGGCTCTATTACCTTAAAAGTAGAAAACAATACCGAAGCTGGCCAAGGCATATATTCAGAGCCGGTTGATGACGAACATCAGTCTATAGATGATGCCGAGATCCACTACGCCAGAGTTGGCGAGCTTATTTTATTAAAAATAAAACCGTATCGAGAAACCGAAACGCGTCATTTAATCTTTAACGGCAAAACTCAAGAAGTTATCAGGCAAGATGCTATTGCCCATGCTTGTATTCAGTTACCTGAAGATCACGGCATTATTTTCCCTGGCGGTTATTACCTGCAAAGTGGTGAAAACAAAAGTTTTGAAGATAATGCTGAAGATTTGCAGTTACACCGTGTGGTTAAATCACCTAACGGTGAAGATTTTCTTTATATCTTTTATGAACCAAACGAAGGGCAATACGCTTTGTTTGGCTATAA
>Ga0209396_1000217_pt1 | contig 74172 bp, 74 predicted proteins | sample GOMGulsemesocosm_6_FD_184638 | JGI IMG/M metagenome (GOLD analysis project Ga0209396, IMG submission 184638) | Methane-oxidizing microbial communities from mesocosms in the Gulf of Mexico - GOM8C Gulf of Mexico (SPAdes) (version 2) | ecosystem: Environmental > Aquatic > Marine > Cold seeps... | reverse complement strand
AGACCAATTGTTGTAATCTTCATTATACCCACTCCGCTCTTGTTAAATGGTATGTCTACGCTTCCATTTTGGCCCATTGCGAGGCCGTTAGGAAGTGGAGTGGGTTCATACCATTATCCATGTAGCGCCATTATAAATCACAGCAACGATGAAGTGATGTTGTTCAAGCGCTTCTTCGATGGGGTTAAAAGCGATTTACGCGGCGTTATTCATTTGAACAAGGGAGTAACCATTGTTTAAAATGAATGCCTTGCCTAAAGCACTTTTACCACCCACTGAAATCAAGCACTTTGAATGGTAACGGGTATATATTTTAGTGAGTAGTGTTTTACTACTCATAACTCTTTACGGGTAAATACCCAATCATTACCTTTTGAAAAGCTTTCGCTATACTGGTAACCAGCCAAATCAAAATCTTTAAGTTGTTCAACCTTGGTTATTTTATTTTGGATAATATAACGCGCCATTAAACCGCGGGCTTTTTTGGCGTAAAAACTGATCATTTTATATTGGCCATTTTTCCAATCTTTGAAAGCAGGGGTAATTATTTCAGCATCTAATGATTTCTTTTTAACTGATTTGAAATATTCAGTAGAAGCTAAGTTAACTAAGATATTATCACCTTGTGCTTTTAGTGCGCTGTTTAGTTCATTCGTTATAATGTCACCCCAAAAGTGATATAAATTTTCACCACGAATATTGCTTAATTTACAGCCCATTTCAAGTCGATACGCTTGTATTAAATCTAACGGTTTTAATAAACCATATAACCCAGATAAAATTCTAAAATGTTGTTGGGCGAAGTCAAAATCATTATCGTTAAAAGATTGTGCATCAAGGCCTGTATAAACATCACCATTAAAACTTAAGATAGCTTGTCGTGCATTGTCTGTAGTGAAGGGTGTTTTCCATTCACCGAACCGCGCAGCATTTAACCCGGCAAGTTTGTCACTCAACTTCATTAAGCTTGCAATATCTGCAGGTGATAGCTTAATACAGTCATTAATAAGCAATTGGCTCTGCTCAAGTAATGTAGGTTGTGTGAATTGAGTGGTAGCAAGTGGGGATTCGAAATCTAATTTTTTGGCAGGGGAAACAACAAGTAACATAGTTAACTCAGCTAGTAATGACGGTTAATCGGAGGTGTATTTTCTTACAAAAACTATAACACATAGCTAGCGTTATCAATAAGGCAATAAGCGCTGATTTATTCACTTATTTTTATATGTACTTAAAAGATCTAATATAAAATAAAAAACACCAATAAATACGTGTTTAAAGGGGTACTTTATCGTTATTATGTTGTAATATTTCATCAGCTACATTCACATATTTAGCTATTTACAGAGCTACGCAGTAGCGAATACTTTCAGATAAAAGGGCATCCCATGACAAATTCTTCTTCGCAACTTGCGCAGTTAAAAAAAATGACCACTGTTGTTGCTGACACTGGTGACATTGAGGCGATAGCAAAATTTCAGCCGCAAGATGCAACGACTAATCCATCGCTATTATTAAAAGCGGCCTCATTAGAAACATATCAGCAGTTAGTGCAAGACTCAGTGACTTGGGCTAAAACACAATCAAGTGATGCTGTTCAACAAGTGAAAGATGCATCTGATAAGTTATCAGTATTAATTGGCTTAGAAATATTAAAAATAGTACCAGGACGTATCTCTACCGAAGTAGATGCTAGATTATCTTTTGATACGGCTGCCTCTATCGCTAAAGCACATACATTAATTGCTATGTATAACGAAGCGGGCATTAGTAACGATAGGATTTTAATTAAACTTGCTTCTACTTGGGAAGGTATAAAAGCAGCAGAGCAATTAGAAAAAGAAGGTATTAATTGTAACCTGACTTTATTGTTTGGTTTTGCCCAAGCGCGTGCTTGTGCAGAAGCTGGAGCCTATTTGATTTCTCCTTTTGTTGGCCGAATTTTAGATTGGTTCAAAAAAGATACTGGCCGTAGTGAATACCCTAGTGATGAAGATCCCGGTGTTGTGTCGGTAACGAGTATCTATAATTATTACAAGCAGCAAGGTTACAATACCGTAGTGATGGGTGCTAGCTTTAGAAATACTGGCGAAATATTAGCGCTTGCCGGCTGTGACCGTTTAACGATTAGCCCGCAGCTAATGGATGAATTAGCCAACAGTAATGATACTGTGGTACAAAAACTTAAAGCAAGTGAGTCGTCAGCTAAGATTGAAAGTCCATTAACGCAAGCTGAATTTAGATGGTTGATGAACCAAGATGCGATGGCAACTGAAAAGTTATCTGAAGGCATTAGAAATTTTGCAATTGACCAAGTGAAACTTGAAAAACAATTAACAGAATTGCTTTAATATTTTTCTGGTTTTAATGGCACAGTAAATAGATGTTCCATTAGTAAGACTTAATTACATCTTTTCATTTGTTGCTAATTTAAACGCTTGTTTTGTAAAAAACAGGCGTTTTTTGTTTGCAAAGTAATCAGGATGTGTTACTTAAAGAGTGCAGTAGATTTTTTTAGATTTATTCTAGGTTTTAGTTGTAAAAATAAGGGGCACTTTATGAATAATAATAACCAAGTTTTAGAGTCAATTAATCAAGTAGTCAAAGGTCGCGCAACGTCAAGAACAAAAAAAGGAAAGTGGCGAGAAATAGAATCAATAAAAGACAAATTTCAACTAGAGAAGGATTTACGAGCCTTTGAAGGCTCGTTAGAATATATGTTGGAAGACTTTTAGCTAAAACTGTAAATTAAGATATATTAAAAAACCCGGTTTTTACTGGGTTTTTTATTGGCTGTAATTTGGTATCAAGTTTGATCGTTTCTAAAATTGGTAAAACAATATTTGACTAAATTCAAACACTCGTTTAACTTCTATCATGCCTTTTATTGATTATGTTAAATTATATTTCTATGTCAAATAACTTTACCCAAGAGACACGCATTAATTTTGTGCATGGTAATGGCTTCCCTAGTGGTAGTTATCAAACGTTCTTTAGCTACTTACCTAATACTATGGATGTGCTTGCATTAGACAAATACGGGCATGATCATAACTTTCCTGTTAACCATAACTGGCAAGCTCAGGTTGATGAACTCGTTAAGTTTGTCAAGACACATCAAAAAATTGATGAGAAAGGAAATGCTGAAAAGGTGATTTGTCTCGGGCATTCATTTGGTGGTGTTATTTCTTTTATTGCTTGTTGTCAGCACCCCTCATTGTTTAAAGGTTTAATTATGTTAGACCCACCAGTGGTTACAGGTATAACAGCCTTAGTCGCAAAGTTGATAAAAAAAACCCGCTTTATTGATAAATTTAGCCCCGCAGGTAAAGCAAAGATACGTCGAACACATTGGCCTTTAGGTACTGATGTGGGTAAGTCGTTTTCTCAGCGGAAATTATTCAAAAATTTTGATAAACGTTGCCTTGATGATTATATCCAGCATGGTATTGTGGAAAATAATGAGCGATTAGAGTTGATGTTTGATGCACAAGTCGAGGCAAATGTGTTTAGAAATTTACCATCGAACTTGGCTAGTTATAAAAACAAATTATCCATACCGGCAGTATTAGTTTATGGTAAAAGTACGGATGTTGTTCCACATCACTTTTTTAAAGATTTCGTTCGTTTAAATAAAAATATAACGCTGAAAACCGTGCCTGGAAGTCATATGTTTCCTTTAGAGCATCCAGAAAGTACAGCTCATCTCATTGCTAATATTATCAAGGGATTCCAGCAAGCATAAAAAAGCACGAGCAAGTCGTGCTTCTTAACATACTAGCATTTATAAATTTAGCTCGGTTTATATGACATAACGATAAATGTTGTATCTTTTTCTGAAACTTTCAAGTTATAAATTTCAATGTGTGGAATGAAATACAGCGGTAAGTTTTGCGTATCGAAGCTAAGTTTAATCAAATCATCGGGGATGTTTTTCATTACATAATACAGACCCATATTATGATTTATTTCAAAGTCAGGAAGTGATTTTTTATAAAATTTCGTAACTTTTTCTACGCTGTCTTGTGTGGTGAAAGTGGCTACAGGTAAGGTCATTTTACCTTTACTATTCTTCATCCCTCGATTGTAATGAGAGGATATAGTGCTTGGGGTATAGACAGGTAAAGTGATTTTATCTTCGGTGCCTTCACTCGATTTTTTCAATTTAGCCGTCATTTCTTCTATACGCGCCATGCCTTCGGCCTGCTGCTTTGTTAATAGCGCCGTTCTTTCCTCTTTTGATAAGGTAGAGTAATCGATTTCTTCTTCCTGTTCGGTAACCTCAGTATCATCGCTAGTGCATGCATCGAATCTATTTTTTGATACACCAAAGTTTTTAAGTGCTAACTTTTCCATGCAATCGCCCTCTAGACCATCTTGAGGAATACAGGCTCTTATCGTTTTTTTATATGACTTAATAAAGTGCGTTTCTGTTACGCCTAAGCAGTTACTCACCGTGCTCATATGACCCGACTGTTTCATCATATTAAATATCATTTCTACCATTGCATCGTTTTCATCTGCTTTGGTTGTTAACGATAAGCTAAGTAAGCCCATGGTAACGATTATAGTGACTAGATTCTTCATGAGTTATAATTCCATTTATAAGTGTGGTTGGTTTAGTTTTAGTTTTAGATTTAGTAAAAACTATTATTGCATGACTTTAAGGTGACAGTATATTTTAATCATAAAAAACGCGACTATAAGTCGCGTTTTTTTTGCTTGTTAATTACTGTCTAAACAATAATCAACATAATAATACTTAAGACCGAAGCTAGTTGGTAAAATAACTAGGCGTTTGCACGGAGTTGACGCTAGTCAATGAGTACAAGCAACGCAGCTATTCGACTTAGTAGCAAAAGGTTTAATTATTACCGTATATTATTGCCCTTTAACTTCTGACAAACCATTAAATATAGCTTTATCACCTAAGAACTCTTCAATACGTAATAATTGGTTGTACTTAGAAACACGATCAGAACGACATAAAGAACCTGTCTTGATTTGACCTGCAGCAGTACCTACCGCTAAATCAGCGATAGTTGCGTCTTCAGTTTCACCTGAACGATGAGAGATAACAGCTGTAAAACCTGCATCTTTCGCCATTTTGATAGCCGCTAACGTTTCAGTTAATGTACCAATTTGGTTGAATTTGATTAAGATAGAGTTACCAATACCGTTTTCAATGCCTCGCGCTAAAATCTTAGTATTAGTAACAAATAAATCATCACCAACAATTTGAACTTTGTCGCCTAGTAATTTAGTTTGGTAAGCAAAACCATCCCAATCAGATTCGTCTAAGCCATCTTCAATTGAAACGATTGGATATTCTTTACAAAGCTCACCTAAGAAATCAGAGAATTCGTTAGCTGTGAATTGTTTGCCTTCGCCTTTAAGGTCGTAAATACCTTTGTCTGCGTCATAAAACTCAGAAGCAGCACAATCCATCGCTAAAGTAACGTCTTTACCTAATTCGTATCCCGCAGCTGCAACAGCTACTTTGATTACCGCTAATGCTTCAGCATTTGATGCTAAATCTGGTGCAAAACCACCTTCATCACCAACAGCAGTATTTAAACCTTTTGAAGATAATACTTTTTTAAGTGCATGGAAAATTTCAGCACCCATTCGTAATGCTTCTTTAAAGCTTTTAGCGCCAACAGGTTGAACCATGAATTCTTGGATATCAACGTTGTTATCAGCATGTTCACCACCATTGATGATATTCATCATTGGTAATGGTAAAGAGTAAACACCTGGAGTACCGTTTAAGTCAGCGATGTGTTCGAATAATTGAACTTTCTTTTCGTTTGCAGCCGCTTTAGCTGTTGCTAAAGAAACAGCAAGAATGGCATTAGCGCCAAATTGTTCTTTGTTTTCTGTGCCGTCTAAATCGATCATGATTTGATCAACGTTAGCTTGGTCTAAAGCACTTTGCCCGATAAGAGCGGCTTGAATGTTAACGTTTATTGCTGCAACAGCTTTTAATACGCCTTTACCTAAGTAACGCGCTTTATCGCCGTCACGTAATTCTAAAGCTTCACGTGAACCAGTAGAAGCACCAGATGGAGCAGCAGCACGCCCCCAAGCACCTGATTCTAAATATACATCGGCTTCAACTGTTGGGTTACCACGAGAATCCATGATTTCACGTGCTACAATTTTGCTAATTTTTGACATTATCATTCCTATTAAAATGTATGGCGCTCAAGTATTTTTTTGAACGGTAAGGTTAATTTGTAATCTTGCTCTGGTTACACCTAATGATATATATAACCTAAAATTTTTTTTGAACTTAAAACAAAAACCGCAGCAAGAGCTACGGTTTTATATGGTTTATTCTATTAGCTTTTCTGCAGCTCAAAACTGGTTGCAATAAAACTTTCGAATAACGGATGACCATCACGCGGAGTCGAATTAAACTCGGGATGGAATTGACCCGCAATAAACCATGGGTGATCCGCTATTTCAATCACCTCAACTAAACTTTTATCTGACGATAAGCCCGAGAAAATTAAACCTGCTTTGCTTAATTGTTCTCGGTAGTTATTATTTACCTCAAAACGATGACGATGTCTCTCATTGATTGTTTCACTACCATATACGTTGCAAGCATTGGTACCTTTCACTAAGTGGCACAATTGTGAGCCTAAACGCATCGTTCCACCTAAATCTGATTGCTCATTTCTGTACTCAACCTGACCTTCTTCATCTAACCATTCACTGATTAAACCAACCACTGGGTGCGGTGTTTCTTTATTAAATTCAGTGCTGTGTGCATCAGTTAAACCGGCAATATTACGAGCAAATTCAATTAAGGCTACTTGCATACCTAAACAAATACCTAAATAAGGTACTTTGTTTTCACGGGCATATTGTGCTGCTAAAATTTTACCTTCAACGCCACGTTCACCAAAACCGCCCGGAACTAATATCGCATCAAGTTCGGATAGAATTTCAACGCCTTTGACTTCGACATCTTGTGAGTCAACATATTTGATATTTACTGTGACTTGATTTTTAAGCCCTGCATGTTTTAGTGCTTCGTTTACTGATTTGTATGCATCGGGCAATTCAGTGTATTTACCAACCATGCCGACAGTAACTTCGCCTTTAGGGTTCGCTTCATGATAAAGCACTTCTTCCCATTCTGTTAAGTCAGCTTCTGGTACATCTAAACCAAAACGTTTAACCACTAATTCATCAGTGCCTTGTGCTTTTAATAACGCGGGTATTTTATAAATACTGTCAACGTCACGCATTGATACAACTGCTTTTTCTTCAACATTTGTGAACAGTGCTATTTTAGCGCGTTCCGCATTCGGGATTGCTCTGTCTGAACGACAAACCAAAATATCAGGTAAAATCCCAATAGAGCGTAAATCTTTTACTGAATGTTGTGTTGGTTTGGTTTTGATTTCACCAGCAGCAGCCAAATAAGGTACTAAGGTAAGATGCATAAACATAGCGCGATCACGACCAACCTCTAATGCCAACTGACGAATTGCTTCTAAGAATGGCTGTGATTCCATATCACCTACCGTACCGCCTACTTCAACCATAGCGATATCGTAACCTTCAGCACCTTCTATAACACGGCGTTTAATATCATTCGTGATATGAGGAATAACTTGGATTGTCGCGCCTAAGAATTCACCTTTACGCTCGCGCGCTAAAACATCTTGGTAAATTCGACCGGAAGTAAAGTTATTACGTTTGGTCATCTTGGTGCGAATGAAACGCTCATAATGACCTAAATCAAGATCGGTTTCTGCGCCGTCTTCAGTAACAAACACTTCACCATGTTGTATTGGGCTCATGGTACCGGGATCAACGTTAATATACGGATCAAGTTTTAGCATGGTAACGTTTAAGCCACGTGCTTCAAGAATTGCGGCCAATGAGGCTGCGGCAATGCCTTTACCAAGAGACGATACTACACCGCCAGTTACGAAAATATATCTAGTTGTCATGTCTACACCGATATTAGAAAAACAGGAATTTTGATCTTATTTCAACGTTTATTTTAGTGCTATTTTTACATATAGCGACTTTTAGCTAAACTTGCGCATTAAAATTACCGTGAAAACACTTCGTTTAGAGGAGTATTCAGCAGGCTAAATTTTAAACTAACGTTGTTTAAATTAAGATTTTGCTTATTAAGCAGGACGGGAAAACATTATACTGAAAAGTGTGGCTGACGACAATAACAACAACGCGACATAAGTTAAAAATAATTATTTTTTTGCGCACCATTAACCGTTATGATAAAGCATCATTTATTAATTTTATTGTATAAGCCATGACTACTCAACTGAAGCAAGTTTTATCTGCTATTGACGAAGTAAACCGTCACGATCCTAATCAAGTACAAATAAACGGTGAAATTCACAGTAAAGAGTTGGTTTATGGCCAACAAATGACCGAGTGTTTATTACAGTATTGGCCTGATGCTAATGAATTATTACAGATAGCTGTGCGTGCACAGCATATAAAACGCTGGCAATTAAAGCGTACTGAGTTTGAACAAGGTAAAGCGGGCTATTATGCTTGGCGGATTGCGCAAGGTAAGTTTCATGCTGATTTGGCCGCGACTATCATGCTAGAGCATGGTTATAGTGATGAAGAAGCGCAGCAAACAGCAGCTATTATTCGCAAAGAAAAATTAAAAAGTAATAAAGAAAGTCAAACATTAGAAGATACTGCGTGTTTAGTGTTTTTAATGCATTATTTTGATGAGTTCGCTAATAAATATTTAGCGATCGATAATGAAGAAAAAATAGTGCGTATTGTGCAACTCACTTGGGGGAAAATGTCAGATAAAGCACATGATGTTGCGCTAAGTTTGACCTTGCCTGAACATTTGGCCACTATTGTTGCTAAAGCATTAGCCTAGGGCCTCTTGACCTTTTAGAGCTCATTTCAGGGAACATATTTATTTAGGTTTAAAGCGCCTTTACTAGAGGCGCGGCTTTTGTAATATATACCCGTTACCATTCAAAATGCATGTTTTAGAGTGCTTGAGCAGTTTCAATACAATACGCACCTTTGTGGTAATGGTTACTCCCTTACAAAGAGGTGTAACGACGTAGTGATATTGCTCAAACGCTTCTTCGATGGGTTTAAAATAATGTTATACCGCGTTAAATAATCAAACCATAGAATGACTATGCTTAAATTATTTCCCTTGCCTAAAGTCATTTTAATTCCCACTGAAATCCTGCACTTTGATTGGTAACGGGTATAGTTAGTCTAAGTAAAAAATGAACTTATTCTTTTTTTGTGAACTCAGAAATTAACAGTTTAAGTTTTTCATCATTTATTTGTAATACGTCTTGTACTTTTTCTTGCACGTAAGGCCAGTCGGCACTTGCGCATTCGGTATGTTTCATTGACGCTATATGTTCACCAAGTTTGAGTACCGCATAAAGATCTTGGTTTTGTGAGTCATCAAGCAGGTTTAGATAGTCACGTTCATGGTGCTGTAATATTATTTGGCATACTTCTTTAGGTAAACGCCAAGAGCTAGCGACGTAATAGCCAATAGTCGCATGATTAACTTGGTAGTGTTTTTCTTCAATGACGGTTAAGGCAACGTCAGGTGTAGTTAGTGCTTGATCAAGTAACGTTTGATAATCATCATACTTCATCGCCATAACAGGCACACCGCAGGCATGAAATAAACCTAAGCTAAAAAATTTGTCGTTGGCAATGTGTGGCTTAAGTCGCTTACCTAATGACATGGTAATATCTGCAATCTCAGAAGTTAATTGCCAGAAATCTTCAAGATTAATACTACAGCTTTTTGGGTCAAAACTTTTCTTCAGTAAGCTGCCTGTAACCAACATAACAACACCGTAGATTCCAATGTAATTGACTGACATTTTTATATCAGTCACGGTACGGCTTAAACCATAGAGAGGAGAATTCACTGTTTTTAATATGGCAGCACTGACCGCAATATCTTTGCTAATAACATCACTAATAGCATTAACGTCAGGGTTAGGTGCAGCCATAAGTTTTAGAAGATCTAATAAAAGTTTCGGTTGTGCAGGTACAGAAAACCCACGTCCGATATCATCTAAAACACTTTGGTCAACAATTAACATAATGGTTCTTCTATAGTTTGTTATTTTAGGACAGTTCAACTTTGATGTAGTTAAGGTTTAATATAGTTAAACATTAATATAGTTAAACATTAATATAGTTAAGCATTAATATAGTTAAGCATTAATATAGTTAAGCATTAATATAGTTAAATTCTATGTCAGATTTACTTTTTTTGCTCATTTTGTATTGTTTAATCTCGAGTATTAGGTGACATCAACGTGTTACATAAATCATTAGGCTAAAAAATCCAATAATAAGGGTGTTAAAGGCAAGAATATAACCAAAGCCTTTCAACCCTTCTTTTAGGCTATAACCATGATTATTAAGATACCACCACCAAACAAAGCACATAATAACGGGTAATAAAAAAAATAGTTTGATCATGTTGTTACCTTATCAATTTGTTTGGAATTTTCATTCATATTACCACTGTTATCTTCTTTAATAACCTGTTTCAAAAGTACAATTAAGCCTAATACTGGAACACCAATTAAAGCAGAGCTAATAAAAAAGTTTACGTATCCAAAACCGTCTACATATACTCCAGAAAACCCCGCGATAAACTTAGGAAATAATAGCATCATCGAGCTTAATAGCGCATATTGTGTTGCCGAAAACTCTATATTAGTGAGTTTAGATATGTAAGTAATAAAGGCAGTAGTAGCAATACCTGCACTAATATTATCCATAGAGATTATCACGGTCAAGAGGATGAGGTCTTTGCCGGAAAAAGCAAGGACAGCAAAAATAAGATTGGTGATAACAACTAAAAAAGCACCTAAAAAAAGAATAGAATAAGTGCTATATCTTGTTAATAATATTCCCCCAAGACCTGCGCCGATTAACGTCATAATGACACCAAAAATTTTACTTATCGCCGCTACCTCTCCTTTGGTATATCCCATGTCTACATAAAAAGGGTTAGCCATGATGCCCATCACAATATCAGAAATCCGGTATGTAGCGATTAATAGTAGTATCAGTAGAGACTGTTTGCCATACCGTTTAAAGAAGTCAGAAAAAGGGGCAACAATAGCGATATCAAGCCATGCGATAAAGCGTGAAATAATTCGTGGGATGTGCTGATGTTCAAGCTTAGTTTCTATTGTTTTAAGCTTATCGTGTTGCTTATCGTGGTATTCCGGCTCATGACAGATAAATGTAGTTATTATGCCAACAGACATACAGCCCGCCATTACAAAGTATGAAAATGACCATGCATTAAGTTGATATGCATCAGTAGGACTTGCCCAAGCAGCTATAGCAAGAGAACCTGCACCAGCCATAATCATAGCAAGGCGGTAACCAGTCATATAAGCCGCAGCCATCGCGGCCTGAAACTTCTCAGGAGCTGATTCAATGCGGTATGCGTCAATAACGATATCTTGTGTTGCAGAGCTATATGCCACAATCATTGCAAAAATAACAAAAAGAGTGAGGTTGATCTGTGGATCACTCATAGCCATACCCACGAGAGCAAGCACAATTGAAATTTGAGATAATAATAGCCAACTGCGACGTCGACCCAAATAGTTAGTTAACATAGGGATCGATAACCGGTCAACAAAAGGAGCCCAAATCCATTTGAATGCATAAGCGAGCGCTATCCAACTAAAATATCCGATATTTGCACGACTAACACCAGCCTCACGCAACCAGAATGAAAGTGTCGAAAAAACTAAAAGGATAGGCAACCCAGCGGAAAAACCTAGGAAAAATAGAATGGCGACACGTCTTTCTAAATAAATTTTGGTGCTCTGCAACCATGTTTTATTTTGTTGCATTTAGGTATTACCTTTAAAAAAAGTTGGGCGAAAGTGTTGACTCATAACAGGTATGTTAGCCCTAAAAATAGAACTAAAACCAATAAAGGTACAGAGAAGTATTTGGGGGTTTAAAATGGCTTGTTTAAATGAGCTGTTAGCGTTTTTAGTTATCGAGTTTGTGGGGATTTTTTCGGGATTTTTTTCGGTCATTAAAAAGAACTTCGCTCAAGAGAAACTTAATAGCAATAAGCATATCAGAGGCTTGCTTATTGCAGAAGCACTTTAAGTTATCGTACCTTAGGTTAAAGTGCTTTAAGCAATGGGTCGCCAACCGATACAGTCTATAGGGTAACTACCCGTACCTTTGAAAAAATCCAAACAGGTATTCATTTCACTTTTAAAGAAGAGGTCTTGATTGAGTGAAGCCGCTCCATGTAAGCTAACTTCATGCATTAAATGCCAGAAAACTCGTTCTTGTGCCGAATGAGGTGTTTCATCGGTTACTTTAAGCAAAGTCCACTCGGACATGGTATCAAGGATAAAGCGGTCAAGCTCGGTATAATGTAGCTTTTGATCAATGACAGCGCTAACATAAGCGTGCATCTGTTTGATTTTATTGTTGATAAACTGCTCAATTATCATGAAGTCCCCTAGGATGCTTCCTGCTTCCAGATATCCTTATGTGTTTTGATTAACACTGTAATTAGCTATCCTATTTAAAGTTTAGCGATTAAAATTGTTTTAGAATGTCTTTACCTTGTTATTTATATCTATTAACTTTGATACTATAATTTATTATCTTATATTATCTTATATTACTTATCGGTGATAATTGCTGTTTTGTCAAAGAATTTTTTGTTACTGAATTGTTACCGGCTTACTGTTTGTTTCTTAGCTCATATAACTCATTTATAGTCTTGAGGTTATTCTATCGCTGATAGTAATGTTGCTTTGATTAATATAACTGGCTTCACTGGCACATCATCCCAAGCCATTGTTTCATTATAGTCTGTTTCTACTTTTGCTATAGCAGCTAATACTTCTTCTCCTTCTACAATGGCTCCAAAAACGCTGTAACCCCAATGACGGCCTGGGTTTAAGCTGTCATTGTCAATAACATTAAAAAAGAATTGTCTATTCGCGGTATGAGGACGATTTTCTTTCGCCATTGCAATGGTGCCGCTATCATTTTTTAAACCATTACCCGATTCATTAAATATGCTTTTATTAATTTTTTTGGCGGTAAAGTCAATATCGTAAGCGCCGCCTTGCACGACAAAGTCTTCAATAACGCGGTGGAATATGGTGTTGTTATATTCTCCACTAACGACATAGCTTAAAAAATTATCAACTGTGATCGGCGCCTTTACCCGATCAAGTTCAACGACAATGGTGCCCATGGTCGTTTCTAATTTAACCTTCGGATAAATATTAGTAGGGTCGATAGCATAGCTAAAAAAGCTCATTACCATTAACAGGCTAACGAGTATGTTGGTAAGAACTCTGTGATAATTTTTTTTCATCTGCTTAACTCTTATTGAAGTATTAATAACGGTAGCTAACTAATTAACTGAGTAAATAGTTACAGAAAACTCTTAATATCTTTGCTTGTTAAAATATTATTTAATAAACGGCTTAATTGCTGGTTGAAGTCACGTTCCAACACTGCAATGTCAGCCTGTAAAGGTCCTTCACTATTACTTCTTATTTTAAAGGTGTTAGTGAGTGTTTGGTCGCTATTGGTTATTTCTACTTGCAGTCGTATTTCACTTTGCGTGTCATAGCTCATTGTTTTTTGGTACACACTAATAATTGATTTTTCGATAATAATATTAATTTTTTCTTCGGCTAAGTCGTTAATAACTAAACCTTGATTTTTCCATGCGTGAGTTAAGGTCTCGGCTATTATTTCTTCAAGGCGTTGTTGAGATGAAAGTATTGTTGCTGCTTTACCTTTTTTTAATATTTGCACTACATGGTTACTGGTGCGCATATCTACTACGCTAAGCTCAACTTGTTTGCCATTATATTGATGGCTTGTTAGTAGGCTAAGTTCAGGTGCAACAATTAAATGCGTTGGAGCCGTGCTGCAAGCTGTTAATGTTATTAAAAGTAAACTAGTAAATAAGCCTTTAACTGTGTTTTCCATCTTTATTTTCATGTTATTTCCTACTATAGAGAGAGGGCTTTAATCCGCTATCGTTTGATGGCTGATTGAGTTACAAACTTATCATTACTGGCAATCAGTTTTTCATTGCCAAACAGGCGTTGTAATTTTATATGATAAGCCAACTGTCTATTACCTATGATGCGTAACTCGCCGCCTTTTTTTAATACCCGATAACTGTCTTTAAACATCTGCCAAGCAATATGATCGGTTGTCGCTGTATTTTGGTGAAAAGGTGGGTTACACAAAATAAGATCAACACTGTTACTTTCAACATCGGTTAAACAGTCACTAAGATGAAATTGGCACTGCGGTGTTAAATCAGGTAAATTTGTTTCAATATTTATTTTTGCTGAAGCGAGAGCCATCACAGACTCATCAAAAAATTGTACTTGTGCTTTAGGTTGTTGTGCTAAAACAGTTAAACCAATAACACCATTACCGCAACCTAAATCAATCACGTTAGTTTCAGGGGCAATATCAGGTAAGTTTTCAATGAAATAACGTGCACCAATATCCAGTTTTTCTCTGGCATATACGTTGGCATGATTGCTGATAATCAATTCACGGGCTAGTGTATTATTAGCTAAAGGCCATAACGTTGGGTATGGTGAAGTGTGCTTTTCTTTGTTATCAAACTGACAAAACACCAATCGTGCTTTTTTTACTGCCAGTGATGTTTTAGTGGTGCCAAGATACTTTTCAAATAACTTTAGAGTTTTACTGTGGATTTCTTTTGCTCGATCAGCAGCAATAAATACAGTGTTCTCATTGGCTGCAGCTTTAATTTGGATAAGCTGTTCAATCAATAAGGCATTAGTCTTTGGGATTTTATATAAAATGATATCAAGGTTATCAGGTAAGTCATCCAAACTAGTTAACTGATTGATATTGTCATCATCAAGATTGTTTTGCTCAATATTATAACGAATACCTTGCATGCTAATGTATGAGTCATTGATGCAACTAACGTGAGTATGTCCGGCCGCTTCCCCTGTCGAATTGTGACAAAAGTTTACTGTTAAGGCGCCAAAAGCATCATTAAAAATTGCCAGGCGAGTATTACTAGCTAATAAATTTTCCTCAGTCAGATAATTAATTAAATATTCATCAGCAGAGTCCCAAGCTTGTAAGCTTCGGTTTACTTGCGCTTCAGGGAATCGCATTAGAAATAAATTTTTATCGTTGGCTATAAAAGGACTGATCATAAAGAAACTTGGCATTTAATGATAAATTTAGCCGAGTATTGTATCAAGATATTCTTGGTCTATCATACTAAATCAGCTAAAATAAGTGACGTTTTCTTCTTTAATTTTCCTATTTGCCTTTAGGCCAAGTGAGACCCTTATGACAATTGCCGCCACAATAGAAAAAAAACTACTGACTGCCTTTTCTCCTTTGCATTTAGATGTAGTGAATGAAAGCCATAAACATAATGTACCTGTAGGTAGCGAGTCACATTTTAAAGTGATTATTGTGTCACAAGAATTTGAAGAGGAGCGTTTGATAAAGCGCCATCGTGCGGTTAACGCCATCTTATCTGAAGAACTTGCAGAAAAAATTCATGCTCTTGCCTTGCACACTTATACAGAAAAAGAATGGCAAGATTATTATGTGGACAATACCCCCTTATCGCCAAACTGCTTAGGCGGTGGTAAATAATAAGAGTTGCTATTTACTCATCGTACCTCTTTAAGCTGTAGGCAAGGTACAATATCGACAAATTTTTATTCACAACACTGTTTACTGCGTTATATTTAGCGCGGGTTACGGTTTATAAAAACAATTAAAAAAGGTTTTCTTATGGTTATCAAACCAAAAATTCGTGGTTTTATCTGTACTAATGCGCATCCTGCTGGCTGTGAAGCACATGTAAATGAGCAAATTGCTTATGTTAAAGCGCAAACACCGACAAGCACAGGCCCTAAAAATGTTTTAGTGATTGGCTCTTCAACTGGTTATGGTTTGGCTTCACGTATTACTGCTACTTTTGGTAGTGGTGCTAATACCTTAGGTATTTTCTTTGAAAAACCACCAACAGAAAGAAAAACCGGCTCTGCTGGTTGGTACAATACAGCTGCTTTCCAAAAAGCGGCAGAAGCTGCAGGTGTTTATTCAAAAAATATCAATGGTGATGCTTTCTCTCATGAAATCAAAGCCAAAGCTATTGAAGCTATAAAAGCAGACATGGGTAAAATTGACCTTGTTGTTTATTCATTAGCATCGCCACGTAGAACTGATCCTGATACAGGTGAAGTTTATTCGTCAACATTAAAGCCAATTGGTCAAAGTGTTACCACTAAAAACTTAAATACCTCAAAACGTATTATTGATGAAGTGTCTGTTGAAGCGGCAAATGATGCTGAAATTCAAGGTACTATTGATGTCATGGGCGGTGCTGACTGGGAATTATGGTTAAATGCTTTGAAAGATGCTGACGTACTGGCTGATGGCGTACAAACAGTCGCTTATACTTATATTGGTAAAGAGTTAACTTGGCCTATTTATGGTAAAGCAACCATTGGTAAAGCAAAAGAAGATTTAGACCGAGCAGCAAGCGCAATTAATGCCGCAACTGAAAGTGTTAATGGTAAAGCACGTGTTACTTCTCTCAATGCGGTCGTTACACAAGCAAGCTCTGCTATTCCTATTATGCCTTTGTATATTTCAGCAATGTTTAAAGTAATGAAAGCTGATGGTACTTATGAAGGCTGTATTGAGCAAATATCTAATTTGTTTAAAGAAAATATTTATAGTGACAGCCCTCGTTTAGATGAAGAAGGTCGTTTCCGTCAAAACTATAAAGAGCTTGAAGATAGTGTACAACAACGCATTACAGATATTTGGAATACAGTAGATAGTGAAACAATTGACGAGTTGACCGATTATACTGGTTATCATGCCGAGTTCTTAAAGCTGTTTGGCTTTTCGGTAGACGGTGTTGATTATGACGCGGACTTAAGCCCCGAAGTAGCCATTAATAACTTAGTTTAGATCGCCATTTCAATAGTTTGTTAACGGGACTTTTGCGTTAAACTACTGTGTACAGATGCAAATATTTTATCTTAAAGGATTGAGTATTTGCATTTTTTTTATCTTAGCTTTCATTAAGTAATTGTTATCAAATAAGTATTACTAAATAATACTTCCCAAGTAAATATGCTTAATTAAAAAAAAGTTCAATTCAATATAGGCAAATACATAATAATTTACATTTGAATGGCAGATAAAATTGCGCATGGTGTGTTGGTGATGTATAACACTAGTATGTCGTATATTTATTAATAGTTATTTTTTAAGGAAATGAACGATGACAACACAGTGGCAAAATGACGCACCTATCTATTTACAGTTTTATCAGCAAGTTGTTGGTCGAATTTTAGAAGGTTATATAAAAGAAGGTGAAGCACTGCCGTCAGTAAGGCGAGTAGCGGCTGAGTATCAAATAAATCCAATAACAATCTCTAAGGCATATCAAATGTTACAAGATGAAGCATTAGTTGAAAAGCAGCGTGGCAAGGGGTTGTTTGTTAAACAAGGCACGCAAGCGCTAATGTTAGCAAGAGAACGTGAAGCATTTTTAACTAAGCAGTGGCCGCAAATATTGAAAAAAATTAGTTTATTAAAGTTGTCAGCAAATGAGCTATTAGCAGATGACGAGGGAGTTACTTCATGAGTACTTTAATTTCAGTATCAAATTTGACTAAAAGTTACGGCGATAAAAAAGTGGTAAATGAGGTTAACTTAACGGTTAAGGCCGGGCAAATATTAGGTTTAGTTGGTCCTAATGGTGCAGGAAAAACCACTTGTTTACAGGCTGTTTTAGGGTTAACTGACTTTACCGGTGATGTGGATGTTTTAGGTTATAACCCAAAAAAGAATAGAGAACGTATGTTAAATGACGTTGCCTATATTGCAGATGTTGCAGTTTTACCTAAATGGCTCAAGGTTGGACAAGCACTTACCTACATGGCGGGTGTTCATCCGAATTTTGATCGACAAAAAGCAGTCGACTTCTTAGCGAAAACTAATATTAATCAAAAAGCTAAAATAAAAACACTTTCTAAAGGCATGGTAACGCAAGTGCATTTAGCCTTGATTTTGGCAATAGACGCCAAGGTATTGATTTTAGATGAGCCGACACTTGGCTTGGATATTTTAACGCGGCGTCAGTTTTATACACATTTATTAGAAGATTTTTATAACGAAGATAAGTGCATTATTGTCACTACCCATCAAATTGAAGAGATAGAACATATTTTGACTGACGTAGCCTTTATTCAAGATGGCAAAGTTGTGTTAGCAGAAAGCACTGATACGATTAAAGAGCGGTTTAAGCTTGTTTCTGTAAGTAATGAACATGTTAGTCAAGCACAGGCATTAAAACCGTTATTTTCTAATAGAATGATGGGCTTAACGACAATGTTATTTGATCAAGCAAAAGATGATGAATTAGAAGTTTTAGGACCGGTATCTTCACCTAGCTTAGCTGATGTATTTGTCGGTATTATGACCCAAGATATGACTAAGGAGGCATGCTAATGAATACTTTACAATTGACTACCTCAATTAAAAAAGAAATCTGGGAATACCAAAAAATATTTTTGTGGGTGCCTGTGATTATTGCCGCAATAATTATAATGACACCAGTTCTAGGCCATATATTAAGCGATAGCCCTCAGCTGTTTAATTCTGAAGTTATGCAAGAGCTCGCAAAAATGCAGAGTGATAAAAATATTGCAAAAATTTCTTATGGCTTCATTGCTGCGCTATTTGTGCCTTTTATGCTGGTCGCGAATCTAGTGCAGATACACTATCTTATCGCGTGTTTATTTGATGAACGTCGTGATTTGTCAATATTGTTTTGGCGCTCTCTACCTGTATCCGATGCGATGAGTATTGGTGTTAAACTTTTAGTCGGTGCGGTAATTTTGCCTGCAGTCTTTTTATTGGCAGCAACACTGACCTTATTGATATTTATAGCGTTAGCTTTTATCTATTGTAGTGTGTTGTCTTTGAGTTTTGATATTTCACTTTGGGGCTTCTGGGCTAATATCAATATAGTGAGCAATGTACTAAGTATGTGGTTAAACTTATTGCCTTACACTTTATGGTTGTTGCCATTGTATGCATGGTTAATGTTAGTGTCGATGTTCTCTACTAAAGCGCCATTATTATGGGCGATTCTGCCGGTAGTGGTACTACTTTTAGTGGAAAGTTTTATCGTGCATTACTTTCATTTTAATAGTGGCTTTATTGGTCCATTCTTAATGGATTACTTTTCATTTACTAAGCAAGCGGCAACAGTATATATGGATAACACTGAAACGATGAGTTCAGTGCCTTTTAGCGTGTTAAGTGAAAAAATTAGCTTAGTTGGTTTGTTATTATCAGCTGCTTTTATCTATGCTACGTATTGGTTACGTGCTAATCGCAGTCACAGTTAATTTCAGGGTTAACAATAATCTTAGCCAATAAAAAAGCACCAAATATTTTGGTGCTTTTTTTGTGTCTACTGAAAGGTAAGATTACTTAATATTAACCTTTAATTTCTGCATTATGATAAACATTTTGCACATCGTCACAGTCATCTAACATAGCAATGAACTTTTCAAAGTTCTCTAAGTCTTCTTCACCTTCAATGTCGATATAGTTTTGTGGTACAAACGTGATCTCTTCAACTTCTAGCTCATATTCAGGCATTGAAGCAGCAAATTCAGTTTTAATTTTGAAGAACTCAGTATGTGGTGCGTATACTGTAATAATGCCATCTTCTAGTTCAACGTCAGATACATCGATATCTGCCATCATTAAGTTCTCAAGTACAGCTTCGTCATCTTCACCTTTAAAAGCGAATACCGCTTGGTGATCAAACATGTGAGAAACCGTGCCAGATGAACCAATTTTAGAGTGAGTTTTAGTAAAACACTGACGTACATCTTTAATTGTGCGGTTACCATTATCAGTCAAACAATCGATAATCACTACACAATTTCCAGGGCCATACCCTTCGTAACGCGCTTCAACAAAGTCTTCTCCGCCAGCACCCGATGCTTTTTTGATGGCATTATCAATAACATGTGTTGGAACTTGATCTTTTTTAGCGCGATCAATTAAACCACGTAAGGTTAAATTACCGTCAGGGTCTGTGCCGCCACTTTTTGCACAAACGTAAATTGCTTTACCGTATTTAGAATATACTTTAGTTTTGGCGCCAGCTGTTTTCGCCATTGATAATTTACGGTTTTGGTACGCTCTACCCATGATAAAAGTTCTCATAAAAGACTAAAATTTAATGGCTAGATTCTACCAGTGACAAGGCGGTAAATAAAGTCCTTGCTATTGTTGTTGCACTTTTATAATTTACTCATGCTAAATAAAAATAATAACAAGGAGTTAGTTATGCGCACTGAAAAGGAAAATACGAAGTTAAAAAATGAAGAACAACATTTATTCGCTCAAATAAGTCAGTTAACTATTGCACAGAAACGACATTATTATGCGTTAGAAGTTGAATTGTTAAAAGATCCTAATACTTATACTAGGCTGAATTGGATCTTTATTGCAGGCTTACATCATTTCTATTTAGGTAAATGGCAGCGTGGTAGTTTTAATTTATTGCTGATGTTACTGGGTATTGCCTTATTTTTTAGCAAGAGTTTTGTTTTACTTGGTGCGGCCTTCATCGTGTTAACAATAATCATTGAATTACCTCAACTATTTAACAGTAAAAAAATAATTCACACTCACAATAATCAGTTAATGAAAACTTTATTAAAACAAGTTACTGATTAGCTAATAACTGATTAACAAATAATAATGAAAAAATTAATTTTTTGCTTTGATGGAACCTGCAATAGCCCCGATGATGCTGGCGATTACGTTAATGATGCGAGTATCACTAACATTTTAAAGTTACATTTGCTTTTTGGTGGACAATTGCATGCACTCAATACGGCTCATAATGAACTGAGTAATACATTTTGTAAAAAATCGAGTGATAAAATTAGCCATAATGGTGCAGAACAGCATAGTTTTTACTATAGCGGTGTTGGTACTCGCGGTCATTGGTTTAAAAGAGTATTTAATGCGGCTTTTTCTCCTACTTATGGAGAAATGGATGACATTATTGCTGAGGCCAATGACGATTTAGCTGAGTATTATTATCCGAATGACGAAATTTATATTTTTGGTTTTAGTCGTGGCGCAGCTATCGCTCGAATTTTTGCTGCACACTTAACTAAAAAAATTAAATTTATTGGTGTTTTTGATACGGTAGCGGCAACAAAAGGCTCGTTAGACTTAGACCCTGATACTTATCCCGCAAGTGGCATTGTCTTTGAAAATGATATATTGGCTGCTCATGTTGAACAAGCTGTTCATTTAGTCGCTCTTGATGAACAGCGCCTTACTTTCCAACCAACTTTATTTAATAAAGATAGTCGTATTCAAGAGGTCTGGTTTGCTGGTAGCCATAGTGATATTGGTGGTGGTTATTGGTTTGATGGTTTATCCGATATTTGTTTGCAATTCATGTTGGACAGTTTAAAGGGACAGCTTAACGTTTTGCCCATTGATGATATTACTTGCTTTAATCAAGGAGGTGATAACTTGCTTGATGTTATTGATAGTAATGATTTACAAATAAAACCATTGGTTAATGGAAAACTTCACTCGCAACGGCGAAAGTTAAGTAAAGCTTTTACTCTCGCCCCTCGCATAGTACGAGTGAATATCAATAATGAAAAAGTCGGTTCAACTTATTTACCAATTATTCATTGCAGTGTAGCTGAGCGATTTCAGCAAGTTAACCATTACAAACCAGTAACCTTGATCAATAAAAGGTACCAAATACTTAATCAAGGCAACAGCTTGAGTGAAGCGTGTAACGGTCTTAATGATTTAGCTATTGATAAAACCTCTGCTTTATACGAGTGATTTCACCACGTTCTTTAAGTTTGGCTAGCTCGGTTTTAAATTGAAATGCCTTACTGTTTTTATCTAAAAAGTCGCCTGTAGAATCAGGCTTTTTTATATCAAAAGTGAGCTTCGTTTTTGATTTTGCATGTTTTGACTTTTTAGAAAACCCTAAAAACATGGCTGACGGCTCAGAGCAGCAAGGGTGAATTTTTATATTCTCATTAGGATTATTCTTAAGGTAATATTTTAATGAGCTCTCGTTGTAGATGTAGAAATCAACGTGTTTACTTTCTAATAATTTTATGGCTGATGCTAAAGTTAAATCGTAAGCATAACGTATATGAATATTGTGTTGCTCAGTATCAAAGCTATTACTACCAATAGCTCTAAGTAAAATCTCACCTTTCATTTCACTCATGGTATAAATATCTGCGGTGTCTTTATGGGAAAGGGCAACGGTATGACTGGTTAGGCCATTCTCAAAAAAGTGTAAATATTGCTCTCTTTCATTTGAGCGACCTAAACCTGGATAGAAGTCTATTTCCCCCTCCAAAAGCATTTTTAAAATACGCTTTTTAGGTGCACGAACAATGGATAATTTACAATTAATGTTACTCAGTGCTTGGCGGTATAGTGCGGAATATACCCCATTATTGTCAGGTGCACTCCCTATGTGTGGTGGCCTTTCGCTAGTTCTGTAGCCCATTACCAATTCACAGCTTAAAGCGTTTTTAGATAGTATTATTAAGCCACATAATGTTAGCTTTGTTATTATTAAAAACGCTTTAATAAAGTTCATATTTATCCTTTATCTTTTACCTTTTAGACGTTTCAATGACATTAATTAAGCGCTTAATAAATTGCTTATCAGTTAATACACCGGCATGAGAACCCTCTGTGGCGTATATTTTAGTGGCTTCACTTTGTAATGACAGTGATAATTGACTACGCATAGGTACAGTACCATCACCATCTTCGCCAGGTAAATAAGAAAAAAATAAGTGATAAGGAATTTTACTTGGAATTCTCCATTGGTGAAGTGACTTTATATAATCACTATTGGTTGCTAGATCTCGCCATGAGGCTATAACAATAGGTGAGTCTTCTACTCCTCTTGCTGCATTATCTGAACCATGCATTGGACTATTAATGGTGATATAAAGTGATGTACTAAAGGGCAGGTTTTTCTCTTGCTGCAACCTTAAAAAATCTCGGCTGATTAAGCCGCCCATACTATGACTTATTACCTGAATATCATGAAAGCCATGTTTGTGTTGTAGTCTAGTTAACGTCTTAACTGTATAGTTGCTTATTAAACTTAAGGGGGTTCCGCTAGGGTAGTAGAGTATCCAAGGCTGAAATTTATCTTTATCGAGCTGTTTAATTATATGTTGAAATTCTTTTGGGTTACCAGATATACCATGAATGAAAAGAACAGGCGTTTTATCTTTATCATATGGCTGTAAAAACATTAAACCGCCACCAATTGTTTTTAAAAAATCAATTGGTCTCCATAAGCCCATATCGCTGTTTTCTTTTGCAAATATGGCATCATCTAATGAGACAATTCGACCGATATTTTCTTTTGTTTTATTAGTATTATACTCAACTTTTTTATAGCTATTGATGCTTTTTTCAGGATCTATGGTAATAACGTCTAGGTTTACAATTTGTTTATCCTTGATAATAATTTCAGTAAAACGCTCATCATTTTGACTAAACATTGCTGCTATTTCATTTTCATCTCTTATGAGGTTATTGTTTTTGTCAATATAGGCACCTAAAAGATACTTTCCTGATAATAGATGAAGTTGATAACTTCCATGTTGAGATGCTCTGTTTTGAGCAACAATGGTAGCTTTATCATCATCTAGGGTTATTGCAGCAACAATAATCGTATGTGTTGTTCCTCCTTTAACGGTAACTTCCCCTGATATTTGTGCTAAATTTTCTAGCTCAATAGATTGTTTATTTATCGCTTTTAAGGAGCAGGCATTAAGCATAAACAACATCAATAAAATACTTACTTTGTTCGTGATATTGAGGAGTGTTTGTTTCCAAATGTACATTTAAAGTCCTTGTAGAATTGTGTCTTTGTCCTGCTTAAAAAATTTTAATCACAGGTTATCGTATTTTTTGTACTTTCGGGTTTCTACCTAAAAGCTCGTCACCATAAATTTTAAGGGAATAGCATTGTGTCGCGAATCATCGAGTTGTGTTCTAGGTATAATAAAGTAGCAGGCCCTTTAATGAAACTTGCTCGTAAGCGAAAAACAACTCATTTTAATAGGCTCAACTCTTGATTTTTTTGTTCAGTTTCTTATCCGAATGACACAATTAACAGCAACTGTTAGTGGTCAAATAATTAATTGTATCGTGTAGCCATTTTGTATATTTACTTGAATTATATTTTTTATTGATGATCAGCCTAGGATGTAATAATTATAGTATGAGTCAATACAATATGAATACTAGATTGTTAAAAAATATTTATTTTTCAGTATTATAATATTGGTTTTGATTCTTTTTTTTAGGGGGAGGCAGCAAGTGGTCCTGACTTTAGTCAATAGGAAGTAGGTGAAGCGATAAAGTTTGTCTTTTCATCTATGATCTTCCTATCGTTCAGCAACTAAATACAGTGACTCTAAAAATGACAAACAGTTAACTTGGCACAAAAACACATTGTCGTTAGGGAAATGTGATAAAAAATATTGCTCGGGCTAAGTCATTATTATCATATAAAAGACTTTTTTGTCAGCTATAGGCTTAATCTTATTAACTATCCTATTTGCTCTGGGCTACGGTTTATTCGTTCTGAGTTAATTAATAATAGATAAAAAGATAATCGTTATCGCGCTTGCTAAGGGGACTCAATTATTTTGAAAGTGATGAGAAATATATTTAAGAGTTACGTGATATTATTCGATTTATTACACTTGAACAATATGATTAATTACACGGGTATATAGTTTTTATGGCTTCTATTTTATGTTTTGGTGACTCTAATACTTGGGGGACAAGTCCTTCGGGTAATCGTTACAATGAAGCTGAACGTTGGACGGCTTTATTAGCGAATAATTTTGCAGGTCAACATACTATTATAGAGGCTGGGCAGCCTAATCGAACGCTTGTGCATAACGCTCCTTTTTCAAGTGATGAGCCAGGTAAACAATTAAAGAAAAAATCAGGCATTCGATATATAAATCCTTACCTTATTGAATATCAACCGGATGTTGTATTATACCAATTTGATTAAATTTCTTCCCAACTCAGAGCTATACTCGATGTTCAATAACAAGGCAAATTCATTCCGGTTTAGTCGCTCTAAATCAAATTAATTTAACGAAGTTAATGGGCATCGAGTAAGCTCCCAAGGGCGAGTTTAAAAGGCTTACACACATCGTTATTGATTTTGAGAAGGGAATAACCATTCCCATCAATCAATGCCTTGTCTCTAAGCCTTTTAATTCTCGCTGAGTGGGAAAGAACTTAATCAACTTGGTATTGATTATGCTAGGAACTAATGATTTAAAGAAGCGTTATGATTTAACTGCTATGGAAATCGGGCAAGGAATGCACCAGTTAGTAAAGCAAATAATCCACTTCGACTATAATAGTAAAAACGTCGCACCGAAAATATTGATCATAGCGCCACCGCCTATTTATGAAGTGGGATCATACGTGAAAATGTATGCTGGCGCAGCGGAAAAGTCAGTACAGCTAGCTAAGTATTATCTACCGCTTGCTCAAGTGGTAGGTTGTGCTTTCTTTGATGCGGGAACAATCATAAAAAGTTGCCCTGTTGATGGGATACATTGGCAAGTTAATCAGCATAAGTTGTTATCAGATGTACTTGTTACAGAGGTTAATGAAATTTTGGCGGAGTGAGCTTAATGGTCTGATTATCCTAGAATAAATTGTTTTTTAGGTACCTTGAAAAAATGCACGTCACCAGTGTTTTCATGGCGAATACCTAAAGAGCCTTCATATTTATTGATGATTTTTTGACAAAGCAATTGATTTAATGGTTGTGATTGGAGTAATTCGTCAAACGAGTGTTGTATGGTGTGAGAGACATTTGATCTAGTATTGTTTTGAGGGGGAGGAGGAGCATCTTCTACTTCAAAAACGATATCATTTTGTTGTGTGTATAGTCGTATATTAAGCTTGCCTCCACTTTGCGAACGCATCACTGCATCATGAGTTAATTGGTTTATAACTTGCCCAATTTGTTCTGGGGCGCGTATGTTTTTGATATCTTCATCAAGCGATTTATTTACGATGATATTGTGTAATTTATCTCTACTTGATTCTAGGTATAGCTGTGTAGCTATCATGGATTGTAATGAGCATGATTTTACTAAAGAGCTTTGCATATAACTAGAGACGGTAAAGTAACTTAATAAACTATCAAATGTATGAGTTAACTTTTCTTTAGATGCTAGGCTAAGCTCTTTAAGATCGTTGTATTTTTCTTCACTGACTCTTTTGTCTAACAAGCAATCATTAACGGTTGTTAATACATAAATAGAATTATATATTTCCTTGGTAATACCGTTAATAATTTGTTTATAGTCATTTAAAGTGCGCTTTTCTTTATTAAGTTTATGAGCATTAAATATCAGCTTTTTAAGTGTTAAAGTAAAAAGTTCATGGTCGAATGGTTTAATAAATACATTATCAGCACCGTTGCTTAGGAATTTAATAGCGCCATTTCTACTACCTGTTAAACCAATAAATATGAAGGTTCGATTTAAAAAGGTTTCTTTAATTTCCTGCATTAATTGGCAACCATTTTTAGAGGGCATTTCATAATCAAGTATGATGATATTTATGTTTGGTGTTAACATTAAACGCTCTATCACTTTCTCACTGTTGAGCTCAATTTCATTGTAGATAAACTCACTACTTAATAAGTTAGCAACAATACTGCTATCGACTCTTGAGTCATCAACTATTAATGCGTGCTGAAAACGATAAATATCGTGTTGTCTAATAAAACCGTAAATAAGAGAAGTTAACTCGCTATCATTTTCATCGACAACGGCATCAATATTATATGTTTTAGCGGTTCTTTCCATTTCAAAGTTAAAAGAACTGGTTATTAATAATGTAGGTACATCTTCTTTTAATTCAAGTTTGGAAATATTCTCTTCACCAATATTTTTAATATAAAAAATAACATAATCTGTATTTAATATAGAGGCATTTAGCGGTAGGGTTATATCATCAGAAACTATCGGGTGGACTTTACCTAAACGTTCGTCTTCTAAAATAGGTAGCAAACTTTTAGTAATATGTTGTGGCAAGTTTACTAAAAATATATTTGAATTTATCATAACTGATCCTTGTCATCGATAAGCTCCCTTGGTCAATTTCAAGTTCACTAGCGCTATACTAACTATAGTATAGATTTCCCGTTTGAACAGGAGCAGTCGTTATTTTTGTAATTTAAAGATCATTAGTGTGCTGCCTGCTGTTTTAATTCATTTTTTTTAACGTTTTCATTTGTTTCTTTCGTGATATTCGCACAGGGTACATTTCGAAAACGCCACAGTTTTTATACTATTTATAAAGTTAAAGTTAAGGTTAACGATTATTATGGTAGTTGTTTCTAAAATCTGAGGGTAGCTCACCAAAAAATAGTCTAAATTGTTTACTGAAATAACTATGGTCACCAAAACCTGTTTCGTCGCCAACTTGTGAAATAGGCATAGTCGTTTCTATTAATAATTTTCGGGCATTCTCTAGCCTTATTTCATTTATAAATTGTTTAGGTGTTTTGGCTAAATATTTTTGAAAGCGTCGTTCTAAGGCACTTACTGATAAATAAGCCACAGCAGCTAATTCTTCTATAGTGAATTGTTGAGCATAGTTTTTACGAATATAATCTACCGGCTCTTTAACCGCCTCAACATAAGATAACGCTTTGGCTTGTTTTTCTAAGTGTCGGGTAATGCCGTAAGAGCCAATAATGATACCTTGCCCATTGGTAATCGCGCATTTTGATGTGGCGTACCAAGCCGTACCCCCTGATTTTGTCATATTCATTTCTAACCGTTCAGTAACACTTTTTCCTGCTAATACTTTTTCGTCATCACGAATAAATTGCTTTGCGATATGATCAGGGGCAAAATCATAATCGGTTTTCCCGATGATTTCTTCAATTCCTTTTACTTCATGATGCTCGATAAATGCTTGATTAGCATGGATGAAATTATGTTTGTTATCTTTTATCCAAAAAAGTACACCTGGCAATAAATCAAACATACTGATCAGTTGTGTAACCCCCATCTTTTCCACAAAACTATCAATTTTCTTTTCAATCATGTTATTTCTACTTTGTAATGAAACGTTACGGATGGATGTTCAAACGCCGAATTTATTGCATTCCTAACCGATTTAGTAATAACATATTTTTTAAATAAAGACCTATAATCTTTAATAATATTTATTCAATACTGCAGAGTTTTTTGTGATGAAAAAAGTTCGTATGGGTATGATCGGTGGTGGTCAAGGTGCATTTATTGGTGCTGTTCATCGTATCGCAGCATTTATGGATGGCGAAATAGAATTAGTCTGTGGTGCTTTCAGCTCAGATAAAACACGCAGTATAACGTCCGGTTTATCGTTGTATTTACCTGAAAGTCGTTGTTATGGCAGTTATGAAGAAATGTTTAAAGCTGAGAAGCTATTACCAAAAGATGAACGTATGGCGTTTGTCGTTATTGTTACGCCTAATCATCTACATTTTCCCATTGCTAAAGCCGCTATCGAAACAGGATTTCATGTACTTAGTGATAAACCAGCGACCTTAACTTTATCAGAAGCACTAGCGCTAAAATCAGTTATTGAACAGCACGATTGCCTGTATGGTTTAACACATACCTATAACGGCTATCCTTTGGTCAAACAGGCAAAACACTTAATTTCCCAAGGAAATTTAGGCAACATAGTTAAGGTCGTAGTCGAATATAGCCAGGGCTGGTTAGCATCAAAAGAAGACGAAAAAAGTAAGCAGGCGAGTTGGCGTTTAGATCCAAAGAAATCTGGTGCCAGTTGTTGCATGGGCGATATCGGAGTCCACGCGGCTAATTTGGTTGAATATGTTTCGGGTTTACACATTACTGACTTATGTGCTGATTTAACCTCAACTGTTGCCGGTAGAACCTTAGATGATGATGGCACTGTCATGCTTAAACTGTCTAATGGTGCCAAAGGCGTTTTACTGGCTAGCCAAGTATGCCTTGGTGATGAAAATAATTTAAAACTGCGTATTTATGGCGATAAAAAAAGCATCGAATGGTCACAACTTGAACCGAATACACTATGGCTTAAGTCCAACACTGAAACCACACTTCAAATTCGTGCAGGCGTTGGTGAAATGTGTGATGCCGCCCAAAGTGCAATGCGAACACCACCCGGACACCCAGAAGGATATCTCGAAGCCTTCGCTAATATTTATCAAAATTTTGTCGCTCAGATCAGAGCCCATAATGAAGGTGAGAAAAGCGATAATTTAACGTTTGATGTACCCGGTATTGAAGCGGCTGTTCGTGGCATGGCATTTATTGAAAATGTAGTCAGTGCAAGTCAATCAGAGACGAAGTGGCATGCATTTTCTTTAAATACTGAAATAACCCCAAAATCTATGGAGCAGCATTAATATGACGCAAATAAAAGGGCCGGGAATTTTTTTGGCACAATTTTGTCAAGACCAAGCACCATTTAATAATCTAGCTAATATTTGTCAATGGGTTGCAGGTTTAGGTTATAAAGCGGTACAGATACCGACATGGGATAAGCGATTATTTAACTTAGAACTCGCCCATGAAAGCCAAACATATTGTGATGAAATTAAAGGGCTCGTTTCTGATTCGGGTCTAGAAATTAGTGAGTTATCTACCCACCTACAAGGGCAATTAGTTGCGGTTCATCCTGCCTACGATAAACAGTTTGATGGTTTTGCTGTAGATGAAGTAAAGAATGACCCGCAAGCTCGTACAGAGTGGGCGATAGAGCAAGTCTCTATGGCTGCAAAGGTAAGTGCAAATTTCGGATTAAATGCTCATGCCTCTTTTTCAGGCGCACTGCTTTGGCAGACTATTTACCCTTGGCCGCAACGACCCACTGGCTTAGTTGAAGATGGCTTTAAAGAACTGGCAAAACGCTGGTTACCTATTTTAGATAAATTTGAAGATGCCGGCGTTGATCTTTGTTACGAGTTACACCCGGGTGAAGATTTACACGACGGCATTACTTTTGAACGATTTCTCGAGGCTACGGGTAATCATGCTCGTGCCAATATTTTATATGATCCTAGTCATTTCGTTTTACAGCAACTTGATTATTTAGCTTTTATTGATATATACCATGAACGCATAAAAGCTTTTCATGTCAAAGATGCTGAGTTTAGACCTAACGGCAGAAGTGGTGTTTATGGTGGTTATCAAGATTGGCAAAACCGCCCTGGACGTTTCCGCTCTTTGGGTGATGGTCAAATCGACTTTAAACAAATTTTCAGTAAATTAACACAGTATGGTTATGATGGTTGGGCAGTACTTGAGTGGGAGTGTTGTTTAAAACATCCAGAAGACGGTGCAAAAGAGGGGGCTCCTTTTATTTCTGAACATTTAATTAGAACACCAGAATATGCTTTTGATGATTTTGCCGCTACGGATAAAGACCCAAAGCTCAATCGTGATATTTTAGGGCTTGCACGATAAATTCCAGCTGATAACAAGTAACATGAACGTATGAGTTAATAGAGGATAGGAAAAGTGATGTCACAAGAAATTAATAGAAATAAGCTGTTTATTGCGAGCTGTTTGGCACTGACCGTAACCGCGATGACATTCGCCATTAGAGCTGGAATACTAGGGCAGCTAAGTGAAGATTTTGCTTTATCTGACATGCAGTTGGGTTGGATTAATGCAATGGCATTTCTGGGCTTCCCCATTGCGACTATGCTTGGCGGCTTACTCTATAACTTCTTAGGAGCTAAAAAGTTAATTATTATCGCCTTTGTTGGGCATATTGCAGGCTTAATATTAACGATATCTGCTGACGGTTTTTGGACATTACTTGTTTCTAGTTTTTGTATCGGTTTTGCTAATGGCTCAGTTGAAGCAGGCTGTAACCCGCTAATTGCCGACATGTATCATAAAAATAAAACCACTATGCTTAATCGTTTCCATGTTTGGTTCCCCGGCGGTATTGTTTTAGGTGCTCTTATTTCAAAAGCAATGACAGATATGAGTTTTGGTTGGCAAGCACAAATAGCAATCATGCTTGTGCCTACAGTTATCTACGGATATTTAATTTTCAGTCAACCATTCCCTGAAACTGAAAATATTGATACCTCGACAGGTAATAACATTAAAGCGATTTTTTCTCCTCTCTTCTTGTTTATGGCTTTTTGTATGACGCTAACCACAACGAGTGAATTAGGTACACAACAGTGGATTGAACGTATTCTTGGCGCATCAGGTGCTTCTCCTATGTTAATTATGGCAATGATCACAGGTGTTATGGCGGTAGGTCGATATTTTGCGGGTCCTATTATTCATAAATTTAACCCTGCGGGCGTATTACTTTATTCAGCTATTGTTACCACGCTTGGTATTTATTCTATGAGCATTGCTACCGGTTATATGGTTTATGCCTCTGCACTAATCTTTGCACTTGGCGTTACTTATTTCTGGCCAACGATGATCGGTTTTATAGCCGAAAACATACCACAGTCGGGCGCCTTAGGTATGTCGATGTTAGGTGGCATTGGCATGTTTGCAGTCAGTATGTGGAACCCTGTTATTGGGGGGTGGATAGACGAGGCTCGTCAACAAGCACTCGCTGCTAGCAGTACGCCTGAGTTAGCCGAACTTGCTGCTGGGCAGGCTACCTTAGCTAATCTCAGTATTTTTCCATTCGTGCTAATTTTTGCTTTTGCCTTACTGGTATTGTTTATGCGTAAATTTCATCAAGTGGAGGTGATTACTGATGAAAAGTAACCTATCAGAAAAAATTAATACCAAGCTAACGCAAAAAAGTAAACGTCAGTTTTTGCGTAACCTTGCTGGATTAATTGGCGCTAGTGCAGTGGTACAGCTAACCTCTGGCAATGCGTTAGCTGAGGCATTTAGCTATAAAGCAAAAGCAGACAGTACTAAACACGCAGGGAAAGTATTCTCTCAATATCAAATGGAAACACTAGCAGATATCTGTGGTGTTGTGCTACCAAAAACAGATACCCCTAGTGCGTCAGAGTTAGACGTTCATGGTTTTATTGATCATCAACTTGCCGTTTGTTATGACAAAACAAAACAACAGCAAGCGATAGATATTGTTGATGTAATTGATCAACAAAGTCAGCAGCACTTCTCCAAGCGATATACGCAATTGCCATTCGAACAACAAACGCAATTATTAGTTGCCTTGGAAAAAAATAAGCTAGATTTTACCTCGATTAATAAAAGACATTTTAAAGCATTAAAGTCCTTGTTGGTTTTTGGCTATTTCACTACTGAAGTTGGCGCAACGCAAGCATTAAATTATCAAGCAGTTCCCGGTGGTTTTAAAGGTTCAATCCCTTATGATTCAGTTGGCAAGTCTTACGGTTCACTGGCTTATTACTAACATTTTTCAGCGTTAAGAGAATGAAAATTAAGCCATATCAGCTAAACCGTAGAAATAATGTGGAGAGTAATGATGAATCAAAATTTATATGTTAATGAAACTACGGAAGAATATGATGCGTTAGTGATTGGCTCAGGTATTTCTGGTGGTTGGGCTGCGAAAGAGTTTTGTGAACGTGGTTTTAAAACCTTGATGGTTGAACGTGGCCGTATTGTTGAGCATCAGAAAGATTATATTACTGAAGGGAAGGGCGTTTGGGAATATCCTAACCGAATGAAAGTAGATAATTTATTAGTCGAAGAACAATATAAAGTGCAACAGCTTTGTTATGCTTTTCATGATGGCACCAAGCACTTTTTTGGCAATGATAAAGATTATCCTTATTCAACGGAAAAAGGTACTGACTTTAATTGGATTAGAGCCAACCAATTAGGTGGCAAGTCATTACTCTGGCATCGTCAAACGTATCGCTTTAGTGATCATGATTTTAATGCCAACAAACTTGATGGTCACGGTAATGACTGGCCGATACGTTATAAAGATTTAGCCACATGGTACTCTCATGTTGAAAAACATGCCGGTATAAGTGGTAACTACGATAACTTAGCACAGTTGCCCAACAGCGACTTTTTACCGCCTTTTGAATGGACTAAACCGGAACTTGATTTGAAAACCAAGTTCGCCACCTTATTTCCTGAACGTCCAATCGTTATGGGGCGAACTGCACATCTTACTAAACCGACTAAGTTACATGTCTCTCAAGGTCGAGTGCAATGTCAGGCGCGTAATGAGTGTCAAAAAGGTTGCTCGTTTGGTGCCTATTTTTCTACACAGAGTTCGACGTTACCAGCAGCAGCAAAAACAGGTAATTTGCATATAGCGCCAAACAGCGTGGTGCATAGTTTAATCTATGATGAAAAAACTAATCGAGTAAAAGGCGTAAGAGTTATTGATAATGATAACTTAACTACTCGTGAGTATTTTGCCAAAGTTGTCTTCTTATGTGCTTCAACATTGGGCTCAACGCAAATTATGCTTAACTCAAAGTCAAAGACTTTTCCTAATGGTATCGCCAATAGCTCAGGTGTCCTAGGGCATTATTTAATGGATCATGTTTATAACGCAGGCGCTAGCGGTAGATTAGAGGGCTACCATGATGAGTTTTATTCTGGTCGTCGCCCGACGAGTCTTTATATGCCTAACTTTCAATTTGAACCATCAAAATATAAACATAATTACCAACGTGGTTATGCTTTAGCTGGTGGTGCTGGTCGTAGTAATTGGCAGGGGGCGCGTAACGTCGATGGTATTGGTATCGACTTTAAACAGCAAATGACTCAAGCGGGTGATTGGTTTTTTGGTTTGCATGCACAAGGAGAAATGCTGCCTAGGTTCGAGAATCAAGTGTCTTTACATCAAAGTAACAAAGATAAATGGGGTATTCCACAACTTCACATTAATTGTCAGTGGTCTGATAATGAAAGGTTGATGATGTTAGATGCGGAGCAAACCGCTAAAGATATGTTGGAGAAAGCGGGTGTTAAAGACGTGATGAGTTATACCTCTATTGATGATAACTCTCCGGGTTTAGCTATTCATGAAGTAGGCACAGCACGTATGGGTAAAGATCCAAAAACGTCGATATTAAATGCCTATAATCAAACGCATGATATTCCTAACTTGTTTGTTACCGATGGTTCAAGTTTCTGCTCGTCGGCCGTGGTAAATCCGTCATTAACCTTTATGGCCTTAACGGTTCGCGCAGTTGATTATGCAGTTAAAGAAATGAAAGCAAAGAGAATTTAGTTGAAACCGAAACTAAAACTAAAACAAAGTATGACTAAAATTAAAGTAAGGAATAAATATGAAATTTATAATATCAATGTTAGCTGTTTTGCTTATGTTATCAAGTAATAGCTTCGCTCATAATACTCATAAGGAAAAAGTTATGGCTCAACCCACACCTCAGCTAAGTGTGCAGCTTTGGTCAGTAAAAGATGAAGTAAAGGCTGACTTTAAAGGTACCTTACAACAATTAGCTAACATGGGATTTTCAGGTGTTGAGTTTGCTAATGAGTTTGGTGAATTCTCAGGTGATGCAAAAGCGGTTAAGCAAGTACTTGACGACATTGGACTAAAAGGCAGTGGAGCACATGTTTCTTTTGAGCAACTTAATGATGAAAATTTTGATAAAACAGTCGCATTCTATCAAACCTTAGCAATAGATATGTTAATTGTTGGTTGGGATGAACGTGCTTGGCATCCAGAAGGCATTAAAGAAGTTGTTTCTTTACTCAATATTCTAGATAAAAAGTTAGCACCGTTAGGGATGAAAACGGGGTTTCATAATCATGCTCATGAATTTAATGAGTACCAAGGTATCACTTATTGGGATTATCTTGCACAAAACACCTCAGACAGCGTTATTTTACAGCAAGATGTTGGTTGGACAACGTATGCAGGAAAAGATCCTATTGAGTATGTAAAACGCTACCCTGGCAGAACATTAACAACACATTACAAAGTGCGTTTACCTGAAGGAACGCAAGGTAAATTGCCGATTATTGGCCAAGATACGATTGATTGGTTAAATTTATCAAAAACGAATATTGCTGTTGGTGGTACGCTTTGGTTTGTTGTTGAACAAGAAGAATACCCAAATGGTTTAACGCCTATGCAAGCAGTTGAAAAATCTAAGCAAGGTTTAGATAAAATTCTAAAACAGCTTTAAGTTCGATGGTTTACTGAAAGTTAAAACCTTAAAGTTTTAACTTTAAGGTCTTAACTTTAAAGTTATGTTTCAAAGCACAAATTTTTTAACTTCAGTTGTACTAGATTAGCAACTGGATTAATGAGCTAAAGCTTGCCAATTATTATCATTAAAGTACTCAGGATAGGCTTGCAGTGCTTTAATCACCTTGATTGCTCCTGTGCGTTGTTCACTCGTTGCCTGCATTTTCTCGACGCCTTGCATAACCCTAAAGAGTAAAATATGTAACTGTGCATCGGCATCACTTGGTAACTTACAATGGCTAAATAAATAATTTAAATGCTGCTGTAACTCTTTGGCGAGCACTGAATATTGCTCAGCTTTAAAGGTTTTATTATGTATGGCATTAATGTGCTTTTCCATCGACGTTTTTATGCGCGTCATCCCTGTATGCAAACTAGTGTCTATCGGCCATTTTTCACCGTTATATAGGCTGATGTTTTGTTGCTTTGCCACATGGTGATTATCGTGACGGTGTTCGTTAGCTAAAGTGTTTGACAAGCAATAAAAACTGCTAATAAATACAAATGCTAAAGATAACGGAATTTTTTTCATAATGACTCTGCCTAGAAATTAATAAAAAGCGCTGACAATGATAAGTGATGGGAAAATAACAAAATAACATTTCATTAGAAAGCGTAAGTTTTTATTCGCCCCTTTTAATTCCATAAAGTGATCGATGACGATAAAACCTTTATAGGTGACCGTCATAGCTATTAATACACAAACTAATGTTGTAGAAGCAAACTGTTCACCTAAAAAGGTATTAAGCAAGGTTATTGCTATTAACGCCGCTAAAAACCACTCTAATTTCCCTATAGCTTTTATAATATTTATTGCTTTCATAATATTTACCTACCTAAGTACATAGACTAATGGGAAAATAAGAATCCACATTAAATCTATCATATGCCAATAAACGGCTAATGCTTCTAAACCTGAATTTTCCTGTGCCGAGTATGCACCACTTCTCAAGCGAAAAATCACCCATAAAAGGGCGCAAGAAGCCCAACCAACATGGATGAAATGATTAAAAGTCATGTAGTAATATACGGTGAAGAATTCATTAGTATTAGCACTAAAACCTTGTAGAGTATTCCAATGAAATTCCCATGTTTTTATAATTAAATATATACAGCCACAGCTAAATGCCATCCACAAATAGCGTTCACATCTAACCTTGTCATTTATGCGGATAAAGCTCATGGCTTTAGCCATAAAATAACTACTCGTTAATAACACTATGGTATTAGCCACACCTAATGAGGTATGTAAATTTTGTGGCCCTTGTGAAAAAATATCTGGGTAATAAAATTTAGCGATAAAATAAGCAACAAAGAAAAGCGCAAATTCGGTCAGCTCAGAGAGTATGCCTACCCAAATAGGAATATTACCGGGAATTCTACCCGCAATCTCTTCACTCCATGACTTTGGGAAAATACCTAGAGAACGGTTGATAGGAGGAGTTTTCATAAAATTTAATCTCTCAATACTACTACTTATTACCAATTGACCACTCAAAGATGTTATTAAGTGGTCAGATCGGCTTATTTAGCATTTGTAAACTTTCTTAATAATTAAAGACCAAAGGTTTCTTTAACTTTAGTCTCAAAATCTTCATCAGATAACGTTTTTCTTAGTGGCACAAAGGACGTTGCTTCAACGCCAACAGGAATGGCAATCAGTGAGTTTTCGTCTTCTATAATAGCTTTGACTGCATCAGCAATAGGTTGTGGGCTAGGACCTTCATTAATTGCTTTAGCAACAATCGGCACAAAGTGAGCAACTAAGTCTCTATAAGGTGAGCTTTCGCTGGTTGTTTGTGCATTGGCGACTAAACCTTTGGAAGCAAAGTTAGTACCAAATAGTCCAGATTGAATAGAGTGAACACGTACATTATAAGGCGCCATCTCGAAACGAATTGAGTCAACAAAACCTTCTACGGCATATTTACTGGCATTATAATGAGATAGCAGTGGTAGTCCCATTTTGCCAAGAAATGAGCTGATATTAATAATAATGCCAGCTTTAGCTTTACGCATGTGTGGCATTACCGCTCGGGTCATTTTCATTAAACCAAATACGTTTACGTCAAACTGTTTAAAAATTTCTTCATCGGTGACTTCCTCAGCGGTGGAGACAAGACCAAAACCGGCATTGTTAACTAACACATCTATTTTGCTTTCTTTGGCAATAATAGTGCTAACGGCGGCTTCCATTGAATGTGTATCTGTTACATCAATATAAATGTTGTTAACGCCTGGGATTTCTGGTTTAGCAAGGTTTTTATCTCGCGTACCAGCATAAACGGTATAACCATTTTCATTTAAAAAACGAGCAGTGATCTCACCCATTCCTGAACTTGCGCCTGTGATTAAAACAACTTTAGTCATCATATTATCCTCGGTAGTTATCCAATTAAGTAAGCTTTTTATTACAATATTTTATTCAGTTAATAGTACTATGGTTAATTAGGCTCAATTGCCTGCTTTTATCACTAGCGGGATTTAAAAGTATCACTGGACGGAGTTTTTAAGTCTTTAGGGTATACACCGTAGGTTTTAAAAAAAATGGCGCTAAAATGACCTTGATGTTTATAGCCGACTTCGTTCGCTATGTCAGATACACTCATTAGGTTTTCACGCAGTAGTAAGTTTGCTTTTTCTAAGCGCAATTTTTGTATATAAGTGTAAATAGTCGATTGGCATACTTTTTTGAAGTATTTTTTTAACTTAAAATCGTTTGTTGCGCATAACCTTGCAAGTTCTTTTATTGAAGGCGGTATGCGGTAGTTTTGTAAAATTATTTTTTTTGCTTTATCAGCTATTTCTAACTCTTCAGTCGTATGTTCATCGGGCACATGGAGATCAATTAATGAAAATCTATGAATTATATATTCTATAGCTCTATGCTCACTAATAATGCTATGCATCTTTTCATTATTTTTTGCGTTCACTATCTTATCAATAAGGTAAAGGCTAAGAGCATCTGTAGGGGTCTCATTAATCAACTCAAGACTTAGCTCTTCTTGTAATTTCTGATATAAAAAATTAATGGGTTCATTTTTATTATCACTTAGGTATCGTTTTATAAAAAAATCGCCAATAAAGAGAATAAATATTTCGGACCGATTCGATTGTTCAATGGTTATTTCCATGTCTTGTCGTGACGTGGCAAATAAATAAGTACTGTTGGTCGTTAAGTGAAAACTATTATTTGTTAAGTTATCTTTTATTAAGCAATTGCCTTGGCGAATAGAAACAATTAAGTTCATTCGGTCGAGGTTTTTAAGGTTCAGTTTTCTTTCTTTGTTAAGGGTGAGTGAAATATCGAAAAAGACTAAACCATTGGATATGTCAGTGCGAATAACATGTTGATCTTGATGCTGAAACATCTCAGTGACTTTGTAACACCGATCGGTAATGTTAAAAAAGAAGCTATCCATTAAGGTTGTAATAGTCCTTTACGCGACGTTCAAAGTCTTCATCGGTTAATTCTCGTCGCATAGGAATAAACTTACTTGCTTTATCTCCAACGGTGACTCGTGCAGGGGAAGTATCATCCTCAATCATGTTAACAATCAGTTTGGCTGCTTCTTTTGACTCATTGCCCTCATTTATTTGTTCTAATATATTAGGAATTAGATTGTTGGCTAGTTTGTTATAAGGACTGCTATCTTCTATGGTTGAAGAATTGATAACTAAGTTTCCTTTGGCAAAATTAGTATTGAAAAATCCGGGCATAATTGAATGAACGCGAATGTTAAAAGGTTCCAGTTCGTATCTAAGCGAGTCAGTAATGCCTTCAACTGCATATTTGCTGGCATTATAAAAGGTGAATAAAGGTAAACCTATTTTCCCAAGGAAAGAGCTGATATTTATGATTACACCACTTTTATTTTTTCTCATTAATGGAGTAACAGCTTTGCACAAACGAAAGATACTAAACACATTAATATTAAACTGATTAAACATCTCTTCTTCTGTAGCATCTTCGACGGTAGAGACTAAAGCATATCCAGCATTATTTATTAGAACATCTAATTTTCCGTATTTGCTTTTAATAATATTTATCACTTGGTTAATGCTATGGTTATTGGTTATATCAAGTGTTATTACGTGTAAGTTATCAAGATTGATGGTGAACTGTGATGGCTCTCTAGTGCCGGCATACACAATATAGCCCTGCTGAGCGAGTAAAAGCGCTGTAATTCTACCTATTCCTGAACTTGCGCCAGTGATGAGTACTACTTTTGCCATTTGAGCCTAACCATTATGTTGTAATGTATGTTAATTTATTATGGAAGTAATTATGTTACTAAGTGATGTATTTTAGTTATGAGTGAGATCATGTTTATATTAAAAACTTGTACTTAATCAAAAACTGCTTTTCATTAAATAGGATCTTCTGATGGTTCTTTATTTTTTTTCGATCTTTTATGTTGGTACATACGTTCATCAGCTATTGTTAAACATTCTGATTGACTGCTACTTTCAGTGCTTGAAGCTATGCCAAAGCTGATACCCGCAATAGGCCAGGTCTTTCTTAGTGCTTGTTCACTCTGAGCAATTAACCTCGGTATCTTGTTGATTACATCATCGATGAGTTTGGCTTTTTTCAGTTCAAACAACCAAACAAATTCGTCTCCTCCGGTTCTAAAAACAGTGCCTAACTTATCAATTTCATTGCGCATTAACTTAGCACCTTCAATCAAAAAGGCATCTCCTTGGACATGTCCTAAGTTATCATTTATTGATTTGATACCATCGAAGTCTATAAAAACGATAACAAAATGGGAATTAACTTTCTCAAGCTTTTCGTTAAGTGCATAACGGTTAGAAATGTGTGTTAACGGGTCAATACGAGCAAGATAAAAATTACGATTATAGTCACGTTGTTTTATATGCAGCCATTCAGCCAAAGATAAACTAATACACACACAATCAATTGCTAATGCAGCTAAAACTAATAATTCAGGATATAAAATACTTTCAATAAGCGCTGTATGAGTCAGCATATAGTAAATCAGTGTTAGCGCATAAAGTAGGTTGCCAAAGAGGTAGTATTTGGCGCGAAAATCATGTTGATTAAGCATTATAAAAGCAATTGAAATACTTATTGGTAACCAAACAATTGCGACTATATGTGAAATGAGATAAGCCGAAGAGAATTCAATCACTGGCATGAAAAGTGTTAAAACGAGGCAAATAGCGGTAAGTTTATCAAGTAAGCTAGCAAGCTTGGGAAAGTCTTGCTCGCAGTTAAATAGTTGTTTAGTAAATTGACACGCGAACGCTTTGGCAAGGGGGAATATTAGAAAACCGGCATAGCTGGTATTAAACAAAGTTATCGAAAAAACATCATCTATTAAGCCTGAGGCCGCTGACCAACCAAGGCCCATTAAGCCAATATAAGCGGCACAAGTTAAGGTGATTTTTTGCTTCGTTCGAAAATATATAAAACTAGCAAATAGCGCTAAGGTCAGCATGACGGTAATTGCAATATAGGTGACTATATTATTGATGAATTGATGTCGATAAAAAGCACCTTCATTATAAACCTTAAGGTCTAACGGATAGGTATATTGTTTGGCGTCGATATACAGCCAAAGTACCCCTTGTTCATAAGGTTTAACAGTTAAACTAAACGCTTGTGAGTGCATTAAGGTAGGAGTGTTTTTATCTGTAAATTTAGCAAATTCAGCGAGTTTCATCACACTACCATCACTTTTTTGCCAATAAGCAATACCTCTATCAACAAAGTTGCTATGTGGATTGATGTACCAAGTATTGGTGAGGTATAAGGTGTTTTTTAAGGGGAGCTTTGCTACATAAGCGCCTTTTTTTCCTACAACTGAATTTTGAATGGCTTTGGAAGCAGGTAATAATTGCTGCATACCAATAAAGTTAAAGGGGATTTGATGGCCGTTTAGCTTACGCCAAATTAAGGTCTCATTAATAATGCTGAGATCTTGCTTTGTTAAATTGAATGTTTTATTTAAGGGCTCTTGATTTCCTAAGACTAACGCCGAAAAAAATATGAAATAACAGAGCAGGATGATTTTAGAGGGTAAATGATTAGACACTGAACACAACTAAATCCGATTTAAGATATAAAAAGCATAGCAGCATATATCACTCTTGACTATTTATTAGGCAGTTCAACTATGGGTCTAACGTTTGTTTCTTTCTTATTATGAGCTATTTATCAAATCAAGTTGTTGGTTGGCTTAATAGCTCAACTTAAAAAATGCTCTTAAAAGATGCCCTAGCAGTGAATGAAATAATGGAGCTAAATGTTAAAGAGCATCGAGCAGGCTTAGAAAAAAGTATGGAATAAACCTTTTAGTAAAGCTCAGAAAACGAGATTGTTTATCTTAACGAGTGAACCGTTTTCCTTCTTAATATTGAATGTTATTGAGTCATTAAGCTTAATGATAAATTGATAAACCTAGCTCTTCGGCAATACCTGCGACTAAATTCATACCGACCACTGAATTGCCGTACTCGTTTAAAGGCGGACTCCATGTGCAAATTACGCCATAGTTAGGCACAATCGCAATGAGGCCACCACCGACACCACTTTTGGCGGGTAAGCCAACAGAGAAGGCAAACTCTCCTGATTGATCATACATACCGCTAGTCGATAATATCGCATTAACGCGATGTGCATCTTTTGGGCTACATATAACCTTTTTTGACTTGGGATCAACGCCTTTGTTGGCTAAGAACAGTAAACTTTGTGCCAATTGTTGGCAGCTCATTGCAACAGAACATTGAGTAAAGTAATGGCTTAATACCTTGGGGATTTCTGCTTCTATATTATCAAAACTTTTCATCAGGTAGGCCAAGGCTGCATTGCGATTGCCATGCGTTAATTCAGATTGATAAACTTGATTATCCACGCGGATAGCATCATTGCCTGCAAGGTTTCTAATAAAAGTTAAAAAGGCGAGTTTGCTTGATGAATAATGCGTTGTTAATACATCAGATATCAGCAAAGCTCCTGCATTAATAACGGGGTTTCTTGGGATACCTTTTTCCCACTCAAGCTGAATAATAGAGTTAAACGGTTGTCCCGAAGGCTCCATCTTTACACGTTGCCACAAAGAGTCACCCATTCGGTTCATTGCCATAACTAAACCAAAGATCTTAGAAATACTTTGAATTGAAAAAGTACGTTGATAATCTCCTGCACCGACATGTTTACCATCAATAGTCGCGACTGATATTCCCATTAAGTCAGGCTTTACTTTTGCTAGTGCAGGAATATAGTCGGCTACAGCACCTTGTAAATAATTATCGTGTTGAGTAAGCAATAATGCCTGTAGTTTTGTTTGGATATCAACAATATTTTTTTTCATTAATTAGTTAGCATTTGACGGTTTAATAACCGCCTATTATGCACAATATTCATGGCAGGTATAGCCTTAAAACTGACTTGATCTTAATTTAAGCCAAGGTAAGTAAATAGCGACGGGGTAATTATTTATCAAGCAGAGTTGGGCTAGTTACTTAAAGTTAATCAAAGTTAATCAAAGGAAGTATGGGCAAGTTAATTTTTAGACTGTTGGGCTGAGTAGAGAGTAAATTGTATAAACACAAGCGGAAAGCTCGTTAATCTAAATTTTTAAATTGAGTTGCTATATAAGGTTATGGCTATTTCGTGTGAGTTTTAGTTGGAATATTTAGATTGTCGAGAGTTTAGAGGCAGTGAAATAGGATTTTCAAATAGGTATTTACGTTGAATGTGACAGAGACTACAAGTAAGTAAGCGAGTGTGCATAGCACATCCGCTTACTTACTTGTAATGAGTTATCGCTTAAACAGCTACAACTTTATTTGCACATGGACCTTTCTGTCCTTGTCCAACTTCAAACTCAACCGCTTGGCCATCAGCCAATGTAGCGTATTCGCCACCTGATTGAATTTCTGAATGATGAACAAACAAATCTTTACTTCCGTCTTCTGGAGTAATAAAACCGAAACCTTTATCCGCATTAAACCACTTAACTATACCTTTACTCATAACGTTCTCTTTATTTTTGGTGAAAAATATATATCTGATTTGCTATCACCATTACAAATCAGAATTTGAATTTAGTTGTGCTACCTAAGTAATGATTATATTGCTGATTAACGATGCTTACCATTTTTATTTTTCATACCGACCACTTTTTTCGCTATGACAAGTAAATCAGGCGAAATATCATCAGCGCCATCTTTTATTAACTTGCTCACATCGCCTGAAGAAAATAGCGAGCCACGTTCAGATTTCACGCCTAACGAACGAACAAAATCTTTTGTTTTACCCGTACTAGCGGTATCTATGTATTTAAGGATAATTTGCTCATTAAAACTTTGAGGTTCCTTTTTCAAGGTGGTAATTTGCTCGGTAAGCGATTTTATTTCCGATTCTAACGTTTCAATTAATTCGGTAATACTTGAATAGGGTTTCATTAAGTTAGTTAACTCTCATAGGGGAATTTGATGACGCCAGTCGGCATTTACTTTATTTTAGAATAGAAGCAAATCAGTATAACCATCATGCTTAAAAATATCATTATACAGTGAAAGCAAGTGAGTAAATAGCTTTGAACTTATTATACTAGGGTTAATACCCTCTGTTTGACTAAAAAAGGAGCCACTTTCTAGTCATCATAGCGAAAATCATTGCGTAAATAAAATATCACGGTTAACGTATTCATCAAAATAATTAGCTTAATTTATATGGAAGTCATTCTTGGTAATATTTAATGTTTTACTGTTAATCGCTGCCGTATTTATTACTTTCTCGCTTATTTACAGCAGCATCAAGTTGGGTATTTCACCTATGCCTAGCTCCCAAAAAGCCTATAACACCATGATGGCGTTAGTCGATGAAACCGGCACTGGTCCCATAATTGATTTAGGTAGTGGTTGGGGGAGCTTTGTTATACGTATAGCAAAGAGCTATCCACATAGAAAAGTCGTTGGTTATGAGCTGTCCTTCCTGCCATGGCTTATATCAATATTACTTAAAAAATTTTTTAGACTAAAAAATCTAACCTTGTATCGAGAAAATTTTTATAACGCCAACTTGCCTGCTACTTCGGTGTTAGTGTGTTACTTATATCCAGAAGCGATGAGTAGAATTGAGAATACATTGCTGTTAGAGCAAGCTGAAATTGATTTTATAATAAGTAATAACTTTGCTCTACCATCATGGCAGCCATACAAAGTGGTTAAGCTAGATGATTTTTATAGATCACCTGTCTATTTATACAAGATCAGCAATGTAACTGTCTGAATATTACGATTGCTTAAGATACGCATTAAGTTAAATAGCGATAAGATACAAGTGCTATTAGGTTGCCATAACAATGTCATGACTTGCATAAGGAGTACTAATTAACTCAATAGGAACTCTATCGGCTAGTGGTATCAAAAAATAAAGTCATAATTAATTTATGTTTATTGAAACGGCTTTGCCAAAGCTAGATTGTTAAATTAGCTGATTGTAGACACTGGTTGTGTCGGGATATTTTACAGTATTAATTCATTGGAAATTGTGCTGATAATCAAGATGTTGAAGTTGTTTGATATTTTAATTTTGGTATGATTTTTGTATCTTTGTATCAGTATCGCTATACGAAAGTACGAAAAGTAATAAATTACTCTACCTAGTAAGATCTATATTAATGGAAAATGATAAGGATTGGTTTATGAAATTAAAATATATAAAAGCAATAATAACAGGCATGGCTCTGTATATTAGTTGCTTAGCTAATGTAGCCAATGCGGGAGTAATTTATGACTTTGATATTAGGGTAAATTTTGGTGCTGGCTTAAGTGATTCACAGCAAGGTATTTTTTCTGAAGCTGAAAGTTTTTGGGAAAATCTTATCATAGGTTATCGAGATGAACTCCCTGGTTTTGGGTTAGATATTAATGCTTCAGGACCTGATCTAGATGGCATCGGTGGAATTTTAGGCCAAGCGGGCCCTACCGCTGGCGTTCAATTTAATGGTTCTAGTTATATTTATGCTACGGCAGGCATTATGGAATTTGATAGTGCCGATCTTTTAAATATGGAAGGAGCTGGCACTTTATTAGATGTTATTTTACACGAAATGGCACATGTTATTGGTTTTGGAACTTTATGGACACAGCCAAGCAATAACTTATTAGATAGTTCGGGTCATTATATTGGACAATATGGCTTAGCAGCATATCAGCTTAATAATCCTGGAGCGTCATTTGTCCCTGTAGAGTATGGTTCTGGCAATTCAGGGACTGATGGTGGTCATTGGGATGAACCTAATGGCGGCGGTTTCAGTGAACTCATGACGGGTTGGTTAGACCCTAATGCCACAATTAGTTTAGCGACGATCAATTCGTTTGCTGATCTTGGTTATGTTATAAATCCGAATTACTCTGTGGAATCATTGGAACAAATACCGGAGCCTTCAACACTTGCTATTTTTGCATTAGCTGTCATGGGCTTAGCCTCACGTAAACTTAAGAATCAATCGTAATGTAGATCTTCTTCTTGCTCTACTATAATAAGCACCATAGATAAAGTTTGGTGCTTTTTTGTTTTTAGAGCCTGTAAGAGAGTGGTTACTTTTCTTAATGCTGAGTTTACTAAGTGGATAATATTTTTTATATAAATTTAAGCTTGTGTCTATTCTACTTGCGATTTTTTGTTATTGTCTCTTTAAAATATTAACAGCTATGGCTTAAGTATCAATAAATCACAATTAACATTATTTAATACTTCATCTGAAACATGAACAGAAAATTTATTCAATAAACTGCGGTGACCACAGTCTCCTAGAATCACTAATTCGGAGTCAATTTCAGTCGATAGTTGTGATATAGCGGTTTCAGGAAGCTCTTGTGACAAGTGAAAGTTTTCAAAAGAAAGATGGTAATTTTGACAGTATTTTTTCATCAACGACAAGTGATAATCTCTATTGCTTTCTTTTTGTGAGGGCTCAAAATACATATTAACATTTTCATCAGAATAACAATCTAAAGTATGACAGCTTCCCGTAAGTAGTTGGCTAAAATGTTCTGATTCTTCCAGCACCTTTTTAGTTAATTGCTGATGTTCGGATTTGTTATTAAACACCTCTACGGCAGATAAAATATTTCCTTCAGGTTCCCATTCATGATTTTTGATGATTAACAAAGGATGAGGACAATGACCAATTAGGTAGGAGTCGATAGGATTAACATTATAAGTATCCCAAAAGTCATGATTTGAAGCAGCTAGTAAAACAGTATCGATATTGTTATCTTCAGCTTCGGTCAAAATAGCGTCATAACGATTACAGGTAATGAGTTTAGAGGAAATGTTTACCCCGCTCTTTTTTAATGTATTTATCAGCTTTTGAAGGATAGCTCCTTTTCGATGTAAAGTAGTACTCGATTTATCTTTACCATTATGGGCGATATAGTTGCTAAAACGGCTAATTACCGAGGTATTATTAAATAGAAGAATACTCACTTTCCCGTGAGAACGTTGCACTAAATTAACCGCTTTATAAACGGCTTTGGTTACAAAATTTTGATCTTCTATTACAACTAAGATGTTTTCGTAGGTCTCCATAGCTATACCCCGTAACTCACTAAAAATGACTTTTTGATTGGCTAGTCTCTTAAATATTTTATTGTGAAATATAAAAAGACAACAATAAGTCTAGTCTATATAAAGTGAATTTTTGTCAGCCTATGAAGGGATTTTCATAAGTCATTAATAATAAAATTGATTATTATTTTATTCTTTTTGTAACATATAAAAATATAGCTTGAACTAAGTAATCAAGTGGGTACCTTAAATTAAGCGACTTGTCTTTTTGCGAAGCAGTAGTGCTGATTACGGGAAACAAACTGCTGCACGTTAATGAATTTCTGATTCAATCAGTTGTGATCTATCAAATTCTAGACGAAACAAAACCTTAACTTTGCTGTTAAGGTTTTGTTTCTTCATGTAATACGCTTTGAGCGTTAACTTAAGCCCTTTGAGGGCGCAACCTATTAAGCCTTCGGCTTTGCCAAAGGTAATTTAAATGGTATAATGTATCCAATGTCGTTTTAAACCAGAGGAAATATGATGGAAACAAATAGTACAGATTGGCGATATACCGTTATGCCGGCCGTGTTTACATGGCTAAAAGAGTCAGAATCCGGTGCCCTTGAAATTGACTTTGATGCTACACAACAACAGGCCGCAGCCGTTTTAAAAGCTCAGGGAAAGGGCGGAAGCAGAATGGGCGGACTTGTCGCTTCTGGTACTCTGGGTGAGAATAGCTACCTGAGCACCGAACAACGTCTTTCTTTACTTAAATCCCTTTCTGAGGTTGCTAAAGAATACAATGTCCCGTTGATCAGTGGCGCTACTGCTGAAACCAAGGAAGAACTTGCAACAATTATTGCAGGACTAGCAACAGTTGGCGTAGATACAGTTATGGTAATGCCGCCAAAAACTGAGGCGGTTCCTTCTGATGAAGAAATGTATGCGTACTATGCGCTTGCTGCAACAGCTGCAAAAGAGGCAGGCGTAACAATTATGCCTTATAACAACCCTGATGCAGCCGGATATCATGCAATTTCAACAGATATTCTTAGAAGACTTGCTGCGCTACCTGAAGTAACTGCGCTTAAAATATCAACTACAGATGTTTCAACTATTGAAACGCTGATGTTAGAGAACAAAGATTTAAAAATCTTGGCAGGTGTTGACACGGTAACTGTACATGCAGGACTTGCTGGAGCATGCGGTGGCATTACAGGTGTCGGTACTATCTTCCCAAAAGCGAGTGTTACTATGCAGGAGCATGTTTTAAGAGGCGAGTGGGCAGAGGCAAACAAAATTTCTCAGGCGATGAATTCTATATCATATCTTGATGCTCAACCCTTGCTTATGGAATACCTTAAGTTTGCTATGGGAATTCATCATAATGATATTGATGGAGGGCTTCGTACCCTTGGTAAGAAATTAACTCAACAGCAAATTGATGATGTCCGCGCAAGATATATTCTAGCAAAAGAAAGACTTGAGGCTCTGGATTTATTAGACTAATCCTTGCAAGTCTTCAGATAATCAAGTATTCAAAAAGAGAAAGCTCCGTTTTTACGGGGTTTTTTTTGTGTCCGTTTTCGGATTGGCATCGAGTTTTTAGGTACCAAGGTAGCAATGACTCTACGAATGAATGGTGCCGACTGCTGGAATCGAACTGCTGCACGTTAATGGGTTACTGATTCAATCTGTACTACTGTTAGTAAATTTTAGGCAATATAATAAGCCTCAACATAAATGCTGAGGCTTATTATATTCTCAAACAGAATGAATGGTGCCGACTGCCGGAATCGAACTGGCGACCTACTGATTACAAGGCCGATTCTTGGTCTAGTTAAAATTATTGATTATGCGAGCTAACAGCATTAATGATAGCTTGAAATACAATATTAGCCCTATGAATTTTTAACACAATTCAGCTAACTTAAGTATTTGTTATTTTAAATGTCCAATATTATTACTTTTTAGTAATGTTTCCGCTTTTGCACCTAAATAAACATATATACCTAAGCCAATTAACAAACCGACAGATGTTGCCATCATAGCGACAGCATTTACTAAATACTCTGATGAACCAAGTACTGATTTAAACATTAACAAGAGGGCTTCTATTGATACGGCAATTAAAATGGTAGCGATAAACCGCGTAATAGTTCTACGTGTAGAACTATGCCGTAAAATATCTTTTTGCATCAGTACTTCTTCTTCAATTGTTGTTTTACCCAAATCAAAAATTGCCAAAGCCAGAGTAAGAAAAATAATAATGCCAAAAGGTTTTAGTCGTATATCCTCAGGGTTAGGATCACAAAGTAAATTGATAATTTCATTACCTGCTGAAAACAGTAATATGCCAACAATAAAAAACAGTCCAATGACGATAATGGTGTATATGCTAGTAAAAAATGGATGGAACCTCTTTCGTTTTCTATCTCCCATTAAAAATTCAATGGCATTAGCAAGGTCAATATCAATAACTAAAATGCCTACGACTTCTCCTGATTTATTTTTATATTTTAACGCCGTAGAGATACAAAGGTTAAAGCTTGAACTAGATAAGTAGGGCTCGGTAACGACAATACCATCATTTTCATTTGCATTAATAAAATAAGGACGGTAAGAACGGTCAATACCGATGCCATTATTCATACTTTTAGTATAAACAATGTTATTGGAAATATTCGGACTGTTTTGAATGCCATCACTATCGAGCGTAAACATTAATTCTACAAAAGGGTAATGTTTGGTGACCCACTTTAATGAATGTTTTAATAGCAGTTCATCATTGAACAATTCTTTATTGAAAGCTCCTGCAAAAATCGATGCCAATAATTCATGGATTGCGTTCTTGTGTTCATGATATCTCTCGATCACACTCATGTAGTTCATACAGTTTCTCCAGAATGGAAGGGGAAATAAATGTGTACTTTACTATTTAAACAGTGACTTATATGAATTGTAAAACATTCATATACCAGTGCCGTTCCTCAAAGTAACAACGACTTATTAATGCTTTAGATAATAACTTCAGTTGTTACTTTGGTTTACATAGATCATTTAGCTACCTTTTGCTGTGGTATTACTCGGGAAGAAGGTGGTAATTCTTCTTGTTCAACCTCCCACTGACTAATTGATAAATGCTTCATCTCCTTGATGAAGGAAAATAATGAATACTGCTACAAATTAACTTATCCAAGGTGACACTCCTATTTATCATGATTAACATACGTGTTAATCGGCAATATTTGTTGGCTTATCAATGTTATAATCGTCAGATATTAAACTGTTAATTAATTTCAAATTACTTTGAGTTATCGAGTTTGAATCAATGAGTGCAGCAGTCATTAAGTCGTCTTGAGCACCTGTTAAGTTATTGTTTAAGTAACGTGATATTCCTCGGTTACTATAACTAAGTGACTCAAGATATTTAGCTTTTTTGGCGTTGGCTTTGATTGATTTAACACTGGTTATTGCGGCGGTACAGGCTAATTCAGCTTCATTTATTTCTTTAGCTTTTGTGAGCTCAGCACATGCGCTCATATTCTTATTAAAGGCAAGTACACTAGTGTCGTTAATGCCAAATTCCTTTTTTACCTCGGCAATCTTAAATTTAGTTTCATCGGCAACAGCAATGAAAGAACTACTGAGTGTCAATGTAGTGATAAGTACTTTTAAATAGATAGATTTAATCAACATGTTATTTCTCCGGTTTAGTTTGCGCATCTGTTTGATACGCTGTAACTATAAATAGCGTTTGGTAAAGTGACAAACGATGAAAATACACTTATGAAGTGAAAAAAATTCACCTTTACATTGTTATGACTTTTAACTGGCAAAGGTGTCTTTAACCCATTGAGCGAACAAAGTCTGCTCAGGTTTATTTTCCATGCTTTCATGTTGAATAAGGTAATATTTGTCCTTGGTGTTGAGCTCTTGGTCAAACAGTCTCACTAATAACTGCTCACTAAACCATGCATTGCTCATTGGTAAGGGTATTAACGCTATTCCCATCCCTTGTTGCGCTGCCCGAGCGACACCAAACATACTATCAAACTGAATGATTTGTTTAGGATCGAAGTCAGGAATGTCCAAGTTATTTGCCCATTGATGCCATGACCAGGGGCGTGATCTATGTAAAATCAATGGCGTATTTTTCAAGGCATCAAAGCCCATTACTTTTAGTTTTTTATAAAGTTGTTTATTACACGCAGGAACATAACTAATGGGAAATAAATCATGAACTACTGTTGCATTTGGTTTGCCATTCGCGAGAACGATGGATAAGTCAGCAATTTGAGAGGGGTCACTTCCTGATTTAACCGTTTCTAATTGTAGATTTATGTCAGGGTTACTTTCTGACCACGTGCTTAGCCTTGGGATAAATAATTCGCTGGCAAAGAACTCAGGCAGACTAATAACAATGGTTTGGTTTTGTTGTTTATGGGTAAACTCAGTAATTGTGGATTCTAACTGGTGAATAATTGGCTGTATTGATTGGTAAAACTGCTTACCTGCACTGGTAAGTTCAATTGAACGTGTTCCTCTTTTAAAGAGGACAATTCCTAATTGGTTCTCTAGTTGTTTTATTTGATGACTAACCGCAGATGGGGTCAAAAATAATTGTTGAGATGCGTGTTTGAAGCTTAAGCATTTTGCAGCAATACAAAATGAACGCAAACCGCGTATTGGTGTTTGAATAGACATGTTTGAGCTTTTATTTATGAAGACAATATTGACATAGCAATACACAAGCCATATTTTAAGTTGTTTATTATTATGTAGTTATGTTGCTTTGGAATAAGGTGTTACTTTTTGTTCGCACCAATAAGGAACAACTGCACTTGTTTTGCTCGGCCACAACCATAGCAAACTCAATTAAGATACAAATGACAGGCAAAAAAAAAGGGCATCAAATGATGCCCAAAAGTTAACAGACTATAGTTAATAATCTCAAAGAATCGGGGGAGATTCAGAAAACAAAGTCATCATAAATGCGTTTTCATTTCACGGCAAACGAGATAATTTCATCTAATAAGTTAAATAATTTCACTTAACGTTGCTGTTAAGGTTTTGCTTCTTCCTTTTGAAATCGAATTAGCGGCCTACTGACTTTAAATCCGTTAGTTATTAGCATAAATACTGGCGGTTCAAGCTAGGTAACACTAATTTTGGCACCAAGCCCCTATTCCTAGTGGTAAAGCACTTCAATTTTCCATAAACACCTTAGTTAATATGAAAGGTATCAGCAATGACATTATCAGAAAGAAAACCGAGAAAACCAACAACAGCAAAGAAACCGAAAAAGACCTAAAAAGATAATTAAACCAGTAACAATCATCAATACTAAAACAGACAATAATTATCAATCTTTACTTAAGTAAATATGTTTAATAATAACAACATCTGTTTTATCTGCTATTCACTGGTAAAGTTAAAGCAACTACACCCCAAACCAACGGCTATCACTGGTGCTAATACCCAGTTCGGATATTTACACTATCAACTAATTTACCCTATTAAAATACACCTGAAATTTTAGTGGGCTATATACCAACCACATCAGCCTAAGCAACGGCTTAAATCCTTTTTACTTCGTAAAAAACACCTAAAAAGTCAGTAAATACAAACAGATTTACTCTAATACCCAATTCGCCCTAATTAGGTTTATTCAAAACTGGGTTGATTTTGTGCCTATCAATAACACGAAATAAATAACAAACTGACGTATACAACACGAATAGTGCAGGGTAGATAAAATATTGGTGTAAGTGAAATTGGCTATAGAATTTAACCAATCGATAGATACAAAAAAGCCCTAACCGAGGTTAGGGCTTGATGCTTCCTAAGAAGGAATGGTGCCGACTGCCGGAATCGAACTGGCGACCTACTGATTACAAGTCAGTTGCTCTACCAACTGAGCTAAGTCGGCACACAAAGCTGTGTGCAATATTTATAATTAACGAATTAACATAAATACTTTTGGCACCGAAATAATGTTTAATTATTATGACTAAATAATAACTTAACACCATCTCTGTAAATGGTGCCCCGACCCGGATTTGAACCAGGGACACGAGGATTTTCAATCCTCTGCTCTACCAACTGAGCTATCGGGGCTAAACATGTTTAACTTGGCTTAATTTCGCTGCCTCGTTAAGACGGGGCGTATTAAACTGTTTTTCCTTTACCCCGTCAACTGTTTTTTACTAACTTTTTCATAAAAAGTGTTTGTTTGCTGTTTTTTACAGCACTTTTGTTTTGGTAGCACTTTTTATAAGCGTTAACGAGTTATAAAGTGAACAGGGTGAAGTCATTATAAAAGTTAAACGTGATTATTTACTAGGAGGTACATAACCTTCAATCTCTGGTTCTTTACCTTCAAAAAGGTAAGCTACCATGGCTGCTTCTAAAAAAGATCGATCATCGGCATTCATCATGTTCATTTTTTTTTCATTAATTATCATAGTTTGCTTTTTTTGCCATATGCTCCAAGCTTCTTTCGAAATGTTGTCAAAAATTCGTTTTCCTATTTCTCCAGGATATAGTTGGAAACCTAAACCTTCAGCTTCTTTTTTAAGGTTCAGACAAAATACGGTGCGACTCATAATAATTTCTCTATAGTTGGGTTATTCGTTGTAGCTATTTTACTTACATCAACTAAGTAATTAGCTAAACAAGTAAGGTTAATAGTTTTTTGGTTGAAGCCGCGAGGCCAACACTTACTGGTTGCGTTAAATCATACCACTTTTGTTTATCTACTTCGTTTATTCTTGATAAATTTAATTGCTGGCAATCAACAATAATAGCTGTGATATCTAAGTGAAAGTGGCTAAAAGTGTGTCTAAACTCGGGCAATACGTGTTTAGCTTTGGTATTTTTCTGCTTGTCGTTAATAGTGCCGTAATCAGAATCATTATGCGTGTTGTTATTGGTTTGTGCTTTTAACGACAGCTTAGTTAATAAATCGTCAACTTGTTCAAGTTCGTTTACTTCATGAAAGCACCATAAACCTCCCCATATTCCGGTTGGGGGCCTTTTCTCCATGAGTACTTTTTCACCGTGTTTATTTGAAATTCGAGGAATAACCATGATGGTTTTTTTTACTGGAATTTTTTTCTTTGGCTTTTTATTAGGAAAGAGTGTTTGTTGGTCACTGGCATTTGCGAGGCAGCTTGTTTTAATTGGGCAGAGAGGGCAATTTGGCTTGCTGCGTGTGCAAACGGTTGCGCCTAAGTCCATCATCGCTTGGTTAAAACTATTGGTATCTTTAGCTGGGGTTAGTTGTTCACTAAGTTGCCATAATGCTTTATCAAACTTAGCCAAGCCATTATAACCTTCAACAAGATAGCTTCGTGCTAATACACGTTTTACATTGCCATCTAAAATGGGGTGATGTTGGTTTAATGATAAACTTAAAATAGCGCCCGCGGTTGAGCGACCAATACCTGGTAGGGCAATAACTTGATCTATATCTTCGGGAAAAAGGCCATGGTGCTCATCTGCAATTAATTTAGCTGCTTTATGTAAATTACGTGCTCGTGCGTAATAACCTAAACCCGTCCAATGATGTAATACAGTATCTTCATCGCTTTTAGCTAAGTCACTAATGGTTGGAAAACTTGCCATAAATCGTTGGTAATAAGGTATTACGGTCGCGACTTGTGTCTGTTGCAGCATTATTTCTGAAATCCAGACACTGTATGGCGTTTTATTTTGCTGCCAAGGTAAATGTTTACGACCTTGCTCTGCGTACCAATTAACTACCTGGAGGCCAAACGTATTGGCTGATTTTTTTGTGATTTGAATGATTTTATTGATAATTTTATTTTTCTAAAGATCTTTCACCCAGTGTAACTAATTACGGCGCGTTGCTCAAAACTTACCGACAGTATTTCATTATCAAAAATCTAAATTTTATGCTACTTGGGCATTTGTTGTTAGTTAGGTATAATAGCGCGCAATTATGGTTAATCAATTTCTCAAACTAAGAAAAAGGTGTTCTTATGAAAGTAATAGCAAAAGATCGTAGTCGTCGAATTCGTAAAAAACTTCGTGTTGATGAATTTCAAGAGTTTGGTTTTGACGTTGCTTGGCAACTTGCAGAAGGCATTAATGGTGAAGAACTTGATGCATTTATTGATAGATTTTTCAGCGGTGTCATTCAACCTAATCTCCTGAGCTTTGGTGGTGAAGGTGATACCTTGTGGCATGGTTTAATTTGTACACAAAAATTAGGCTCTTGTACTGAAGAACATAGAACTAACGTTGAAAAGTGGTTGACTGATAATGGTGCAACTTCTGTTACGTTAAGCCCTTTATATGATATTTGGTGGGCAGAATAACTTTACGCGTCATCAATGACTCTTTATACAGAGAAGTCTGTAAAGAGTATTATTTAGCGTAAAACAGCTGATTAGAAATTGAGAAATAAATAGACATGACAGAAAACACACAAGCCCCCAAAAAAGAACATAAAACCATTGAGCAAGCCGAGCAAGAAGGTAAGTACATTCGTAAAGTGCGTAGTTTTGTTAAACGCGAAGGTCGTTTAACAAAAAATCAAGAGCGTGCTATTAACGACCATTGGAAAGAAATGGGCTTAAGCCATAAAGATGGCGCTATTGATAGCCAAGCATTATTTGGCAATGAAAACCCTGTGGTTTTAGAGATTGGTTTTGGTATGGGGAAATCTTTAGTTGAAATGGCTAAAGCAGCACCAGAGTTAAACTTTATTGGTATTGAAGTTCATAAACCCGGTGTCGGTGCTTGTATTTCATCAGCCGTTGATGAAAACGTTAGCAATTTAAGAGTTTATGAGCATGATGCTATCGAAATATTGGCAGACTGTATTGCTGATGGTAGTTTAACAACCGTACAGTTGTTTTTCCCTGACCCATGGCACAAGAAAAAGCACCATAAACGTCGTATTGTCTCGGCTGAGTTTGTTGAAACCATTCGCCAGAAGTTAAAAGTTGGCGGTGTTTTTCATATGGCAACTGATTGGGAAAACTACGCTGACTGTATGTTAGAAGATATGCAAGGTTCACAAGGGTATCAAAACTTATCATCAACGAATGATTATGTTCCACGCCCTGATTCTCGTCCGCTAACTAAATTTGAAAATCGCGGGCAAAATTTGGGACATGGTGTTTGGGATCTTCAGTTTACAAAAACTTAATTATTTATGCATAAATTAACGCTTAATATATTCTTTTTCTATGAAAAAAAGATGTTGAGCGTTACGTAAATTCCCCGTGTCTTTTAGCCATTGTTGATCTATTATTTCACGCTGTAAAGCTGCCTGTAATATACGGCTTTTATATTGGGTCCAGTAAAATAATGTTGCGGCTTGGTGGCAGTCGTTATTGGGGAACTGCTCACAGCGTGTCTGCTCTAATTCTTCTTCAATACTGGCAATAACTTTATTTTTTAATTCAGTCTCAATCTGTTGTTTAAAGCGAGTGAATTTCTTTGCTTTAACTAATTGCCATATTAGCCACAGTAGTGATAATAAAGCCAGTACGGCGATGATTTCCATGCATTCTTCCTATCTTAGTAAACTTGTATATCATATCATCTTCAGCTGAACTTTTATCTACTCGACTGTATAAAAATACTGATAAATTAACGCTGTTTAGTTACACTATTGTTAATTTAATTACAAATGGATTGTCATCAATGACCAAAGCGCTTTTATTCTTTAGCGTTTTCTTATTAAGTGGGTGTGCTACCTCTACGGAAGCATATCAAGTAAAAGAAAACTCAATACAAACTCTATACAAAAAAGTTAATCCTTCAGTTGTCGAGCTTCATGTGAAATCACTTGCTGATCCTAAAGTTGGCCAGGTCGCTTATAAAGCTAAAATAGCAAGCTCTTTAGGATCAGGTGCACTAGTGAGCAGCGAGGGGCGTATTCTAACTGCTGCTCATGTGGTGGATAAAGCGACAGAAATAGAAGTTGAGTTTGCAGATGGTACTAAAACTACAGGTCATGTCGTCTGGGTAGAGCCGTTAATTGATTTAGCCATGATTCAAGCCGTTAAAGTGCCTAGCTCAGCAAAACCGTTAACGTTAGCAGAAGCTAACAATTACCAAATTGGTGAGCAAGTCGTTGTTATTGGTGCTCCATTTGGTATTAGTCATAGTTTATCTGTTGGTTATTTGAGTGGTATCCGTGACGGCAGTCCTATACCTGGCAGAACAATGGTGCCCCGCTTATTACAAACAGATGCTGCAATTAATCAGGGAAATTCTGGTGGGCCAATGTTTAACCTTGATGGTGAAATTGTGGGTATTGTTAGCCATATCCTCTCCAAAACCGGTGGTAGTAATGGTTTAGGTTTTGTCATATCTGTAGACACTGTGCGTAATATTATTGATAGTGGCCCAGGTACTTTTTCTGGTTTTATTCCGCTTTTACTTAATAAAAAATTATCTTATGCACTAAATAACACTGTCGGCCATGGCATGTTGATTCAGCACGTTATACCGGGCACTTTAGCTCACAAACTTGGTTTTAAAGGTGGTGATACGAGTATTATTATTGGGCAGACTCCTATTTTATTAGGTGGTGATATTTTGTTAGAAATTTCGGGGTATAGGATTACTGACTTAGAGTCGGCTATCAAGATAAAGAAACGACTAGCAACTTATGATAAAGGTGAAAAAATAACCTTTAAATATCTGCGTAATGGCTTGGTTAAAAAAACCTATTGGGTGGTAGAGTAAGTTTTAATGTTTTATATAAGCTACAGCTAATTCCCTGTAGCTTATATCTATTCAGTACTAAGTCAGTACTAAGGCTTAAACTGTGCACCTTCGTGCATAAGTAATTTTGCTTTTAGCCCTAAACCTCCAGCATAACCTGTTAGCTTGCCATTACTGCCGATGACTCGATGGCAAGGGATAATTAATGCTATAGGGTTAGCAGCATTAGCTGTTCCAACCGCTCGCACAGCCCTGTCATTACTTATTTCTTTTGCTAACCAAGCATAAGTTTTTGTCTCTCCTTGCTTTATTTGCATTAAGGCCCGCCATACTTTTTGCTGAAACGGTGTTCCTTTTGGAGCAAGTGGCAAATCAAATACCTCTCGCTGATTTGAAAAATATTGATCCAACTGTGCTTTTACTTCGACGAAAGTGTCATCACCTTCTTGCCACTGCGGTAAAATGGTAATAGGTGATTTTCCCTGACAAAAGGCTAAAGCAGTTAAACCGTCGTTATTGGCTGTTAAAGTAATTTCACCAAAAGGTGATTGGTAACTTGTATAAAACATACTAATGTAGTGATTCCCTTTGTTAACTTAATGTAAATGCTGATGAAGTTATTGCACAATTGTTGACTTTTGTCGAAATAGTGTTTTTAATTAACTATAACAACAAGGACAGTATTAGTTTACTTTAATTTTAGTGATTATGAGTTAATACTAGTTTTATACTGCCAGGGTTTAATGGACAAATTATCATGATTGATGCACTTAAAATTAACAATAAGCTAAGTCGACGCCTCTTAGCCTATATTGTAGTGTGCAGTGTTTTCTTTTCAATTTGTTCGACGTTTATTCAGCTATATGCTTCTTTTCAAGATGACTTAGTATTATTAGAGCAGCGTTTTGATAATATTGAGCAAAGTTATATCCCTTCAATAGCCACAAGTTTGTGGGACTTTAATGAACCACTTGTTGCTGTACAGTTGCAAGGGATTGTTGATTTACCTGATATTCGTTTGGTTAAAATATCGAATGATTTTGATTACCAACGTCAGTTGGGTAAAAAAGAAGTGGATGTAAAAAAAGTGGTTGAGTACCCAATTACTTATTCAGGTAATATTGTGGGTAAATTGACCGTTTATGCTGACTATCAAGACATATACCACAGTTTATATCAACAAGCGGGTTTTATTTTACTGAGTGAAACAATTAAAATATTTTTACTCACGTTCTTTATTCTTTTTATTGTTAATCAGCTTATTACTCGTCACTTATTCCATATTACTAATTATGCTCAGGCATTAGACGGCTCTAATTTAGAGCAAGAATTGACCTTGCCCAAGCGTTATCAAACTAAAGATGAGTTGGATTATTTAAGCGATGCGATTAATACTATGCGTATCAACTTGAAAAGTGAGCTCAGTAAACTTGAAGAAGCTGAAAATGCTTTGTTGGCACTTAATGGCGAACTCGAAGTTAAAGTACACGATAGAACCGCTAAATTAGCTGAAAGTAACAGCCAACTTCAGCAGTCTTTTGATGATTTAACGCTAGCTAAAGATAAAATAGTTCAGTCAGAAAAAATGGCTTCTTTAGGTCAACTAGTTGCAGGTGTGGCTCACGAAGTTAATACCCCTTTAGGTATTTGCATCACTTCAATTACCGCATTAAAGGAAAAAGTTGATAGTTTACAATCGGCTATTAACAATGAAAAGTTAACTAAATCTACCTTAGTCAGTACGTTAGATTTACTCAGTGAATATCAAAAAATTATAGAGCGCAGTTTGATAAAATCGGTTGACCTAATTCGAAGTTTTAAATCCGTAGCTGTAGAACAACACACAGATCCCGAAGTAGAAATTCATCTAGTTAAACATGTAAATGATGTCGTAAATACGGTTAAAACCATGTTTAAATCTAAAAACTACCGTATCAATCTTGAGGTTGATGAAAAGCTACATTTGGTGACTTACCCAAGTGCATGGAATCAAATTTTAACCAACTTCATGGTCAATTCTCATATACACGGCTTTGAAGACCGTAGAGATGGGGAAATGTCTATTTGCTTCACACAAGATAATGGTTATTTAACCTTGTTATATCAAGATAATGGTCGAGGTGTTAGTGATGAAGTTAAGGATAAAATTTTTGACCCTTTTATTACCACTAAACGTGGTCAAGGTGGCTCGGGTTTAGGTTTAAATATTGTTTTCAATCTTGTTGATGCTAAATTGGGAGGCACCATAAAGCGCCTTGATGTCGAGCAGGGTGTTTGTTTTCAGGTTAAGGTGCCTATTCATCGTAAAGTGCAATCTAGGGTAAAAAAACAACTAACATCAGTTTAGTTTAGTTTACGTTGATGTTAGCTCTATTTGATTTTTTTTTAACTATTGCTAATAACTATAAGTTAATTAAAGCGGCTTAAGCAAAAAGGGCTGATATCTATCTCTGTTTTTATACCTAAAACAATTTGCCCTATTAATTTACCTGTAACGGCTCCTTGAGTTAATCCTAAATGTTGATGTCCTAGCGCGCAAAATATATTCTTATGGTTTGGCGCTTGGCAAATAACGGGCAAAGAGTCAGGTAAAGAAGGTCTAAAACCTAACCAGCGCTGCTCCTCTGCACTCTCTTTTTCATCAAAGTTAGCTATGTCACTGATTATATTTTTTGCATGTTTGTACAGCATATCAGCACGTTTGTAATTTGCTTTTTGTGTTAAACCAGCAAACTCAACTGTTCCAGATAATCGTAAGCCATGTTGCATTGGTGTCATAATAAAACGTCGCTCGGCGGAAGCAACAGGTCGGTGTAATGGTGTGTCGTTATTATTTTCAGCAGTGCCTTGTAATGATGACTCTTGTTCAGGCTGTTCTTGTTTAGGTAAGTCTAAAGAGTAACCTCGCTCAATTTCTAACGGTAATTTGTAATTTAACTGTGCTAATAACGTTTTTGACCATGCTCCGGTCGCGATGACTATTTTATCGAAGCTTAGCGACTGCTCTCCGTCTGTTAGCTTAATTCCTTGTTCATCAATACTAGATTCGTTATTTGTTATTGCCTTAACGGAAAATTGTTTGAATCTAGCTCCTTTATTAAAAGCTAATTGCGCTAATTTATGACAAATTTCAGCCGGATTTGGCGTATGTGCGACGTCAGTAAAGTATAACGCATGGGTGATGTTTTCTGATAAATTTGGCTCTAACGCTAACACTTGACTACGGTCAAGTAGGTCAACAGCAATACCTGCATCATGGTAATGTTGCCATTGTTTCTGTATGTCAGTTAATGATGTATTTTCATAAACTAATAAACTGCCGTTTTTTATTAACAAATGCTCAGCCTGAATTTCTTTTAATAAAGGCAGGTAATAATCAATGGCATTTTTATTGAGTGACTTTATTGCTTCACAATTTTTATTACGAACTTTGACAGGCATATTTGCAATAAAGCGTAAAAACCAAGGCAGCGCTTTAGGGAAATACCAAGGAGAAAGTGCCATTGGCCCAAGTGGGTCAAGCAGTAACTTAGGTAATTGCCATAAAAGGCTAACTTCAGCTAAAGGAAAAACTTGTTCTGTTGCAAAGTGGCCTGCATTACCTTGAGAGCAACCACTAGCAAGACCTTCTTTATCTATTAAGGTAACTTGAAATCCTTGTGACTGTAATGACAAAGCACAGTTAATACCAACAATACCAGCACCTATTACAGCAATGTTTATTTTACTTTCTTGATCGGGTATTTTCTTTGTTATTTGGTTCATTGATACTTTCCTGTAAAGCTATTTTTACTAATAGAGAATGTTATTTAAAAAAAAGTACACTTTTATACTTGTCTGCTTGGTATTATTGTATACAATATCCATATTGTCCACTAATAATACTTTAACCATATTTTATTTGTTTTAGTAAAAGCGAGAACAGAATGGAAAATATTAATTGGCAAAGCGTATACCCAGCAGTAACGAAACAATACAACGAAGCAGCTGCAACACATATCAACTTATCGAAATTTAACTTAGATTAATTACTCTCAATGAATAGCTGTTCAGCTGATTCATTTTTAGCTGGATAGTTATTCTATAAGGACATTCATGATTAAAGGTACTTTTGCCTGTATTGATGCTCATACTTGCGGTAATCCTGTTCGTTTAGTTACCAGTGGTCACCCTAATTTAAAGGGCAGTACCATGAGTGAAAAACGACAAGATTTTTTAGAAAATTATGATTGGATTCGTCAGGGATTGATGTTTGAACCTCGTGGTCATGACATGATGTCTGGTTCTTTTCTTTATCCTCCGTGTAGTGAAAATGCAGATGCGAGTATTTTATTTATTGAAACCTCTGGCTGTCTACCTATGTGTGGTCATGGCACCATTGGCACGGTAACTTCTGCAATTGAAGCCGGACTTATTATTGCCAAAGAGCCAGGGAAATTGGTACTTGATGTGCCTGCGGGTCAAATTAATGTTGAATACACTCAAGAAGCGGGAAAAGTAAGCTCAGTTAAAATTTTCAATGTTGCTGCTTATTTGGCTCATCGAGATATTCACCTTAAAATCCCCGGTTTAGGTGATTTAATTGTTGATGTTTCTTATGGTGGCAATTTTTATGTCATTGTTGAGCCCCAAGAAAATTTTCCTGGCATCGATGAGTGGAGTGCTAGTGATATTTTGCGTTGGAGTCCAATTGTAAGAGAAGCAGCGAGTAAAGCGGTATCTTGCGTTCACCCTCAAGATCCAACTGTTTGTGGTATTAGTCACGTACTTTGGACTGGCAGAGGGCAAAACAATAATACTGATGCCGCTAATGCGGTTTTTTATGGTGATAAAGCTATTGATAGATCGCCTTGTGGTACAGGCACGAGTGCGCGAATGGCACAGCTTTTTGCTAAAGAAAAACTAAAACCAGGTGAAAAGTTTATTCATGAAAGTTATATCGGCAGTCAGTTTATTGGAAAAATTGAAAGCACGATTGAGCTTGAAACTGCTGAGGGTAACATCACCGCGATTATGCCAAGTATAGAAGGTTGGGCGCATGTTTTTGGTCAAAACACCATCACTATTGACGACGATGATCCTTATGCTTTTGGTTTTATTGTGAACTAACTCTTATATTAGACAACTTTTATAGTAACTAACTTTTATTCATAACTATTTATTAAATCGAGAAATTATATGACTATTTCAGGACAAAACTTAATTGCCGGTGAATTTAGCGGTGATACAGCGCATGGTTTTACAGCTTTTAATGCAATTGAAAACAAAGCCATGAACATTAAATTTGCCGATGCGACAGAGCAAGAAATTAATCAAGCCATTAGTCGAGCTAATGATGCTTTTACCAGCTATAGCGAATTACCTGCAGCGCAACGTGCAACCTTTTTACGAACTATAGGTGAGCAAATTGTTGCTTTAGGTGATGAGCTTGTTAGCACCGCTTGTGCAGAAACAGGTTTGCCAACAATGCGCATTCAAGGTGAGCGTGGCAGAACAGTGGGTCAGCTTAACTTATTTGCTGATCTATTAGATAAAGGTGAATATGCCCCTGTTATAGATTTAGCTGATGCGCAACGCGAGCCGATGCCTAAGCCCGATACTCGCTTGGGTTATTTACCTTTGGGTGTTGTGTCAGTATTTGCTGCGAGTAACTTTCCGTTAGCATTCTCTACTGCGGGTGGAGACACAGCTTCTGCGTTAGCAGCAGGTTGTCCTGTCGTAATGAAAGCACATGCAGCGCATCCTGGCACTGCAGAATTAGTCGCTAGAGCTATTTTGGCTGCATTAGAGATATGCCAAATTGATAAAGGCGTTTTTTCGCTTATTCAGGGTGAAAACTATGCTATCGCTAGTCAAATAGTAACACACCCTTTAATTAAAGCTGTCGGTTTTACTGGTTCTGAACGTGTGGGTATGATCCTACAAGCACAAATTAATGAACGTAGTGAGCCTATTCCTTTTTATGGTGAGTTAGGAAGCGTCAATCCACAATTTATTTTAACCAATAAGTTAGCACAAAACAGCAGTGAAATTGCACAAGGTCTTGTTGCTTCACTTGCTATGGGGCAAGGGCAGTTTTGCACTAGCCCTGGAATTTGGGTAACAGTGAAGGGCGCAGGACAGCAAGAATTCATTGCGAGTGCAACTAAAGCGATAAGTGAACTTAGTGCCGGTATTATGTTAACCCCTGGCATTGCGAACTCGTACAAAAAAGTTGTACAAGAGTGGCAGGCTATTGACGGTGTTGAAATGCTTTCGCAAGCTCAGTCAGGTCAAGAGCATGAATGCCAAGGAGCGTTGTTCAGTACCAACTTAGCAACTTTTACCAATAATGCCTCTTTGCAAGAAGAAGTGTTTGGTGCCTGTGCGTTAATAGTTACCTGTGAAGATGAAGCTGAAATGATGCAGTTCATTACATTATTAAAGGGTAACCTCACGGCGAGCATTCATGCTATTGATAGTGACTTAAGACAAGCTAAAGTGGTTGCGAATGCAGTTGCACATAAAGTTGGGCGACTTATTTTCAATCAAATGCCGACAGGTGTAGAGGTGTGTGCCTCAATGAATCATGGTGGACCTTTCCCTGCCTCAACAAATATTCGAACTACCTCAGTGGGTAGTGAAGCGATCAAACGTTTCCAACGACCTATTTGCTATCAAAATATGCCCGCTGAATTGTTGCCTGCTCTATTAAAATAGTAGTCTTTTCGCTTTTGTGAGCACATAAAAAAGGAGTTATTGAAAAATAGCTCCCTTTTTAATGCTGTTATCTCTGTGGAAGCTATGGTGTTATTTTGTTTAATCCTTATAATGTATGCAACATTATTAGGAACATTTTATGACCATAGTATACAAAACAAGAACGCAACTCGTGGTGGAAACACTGAGAGAGAAAATTCTTAGTGGTGAAATTAAAGCTGGTGAGCCATTGAGACAAGCGGCATTAGCTGAAGAGTTAAATGTCAGTCGCATTCCTGTACGTGAAGCATTATTACAACTTGAAGCTGAAGGCTTAGTTTCATTTGAACCACATAAAGGTGCTACTGCAACCGAATTGAACGCAGACCAAGTTGAAGAGCTTTTTGACTTAAGAGCGATGCTTGAATGTGATTTGTTAGCATCATCACTACCTTTATTAAGTGAAGAGAAATTAGCGCAAGCGACAGATATACTCTCTAAACTTGATAGGGCTTTAGGCAAAGAGAACGCAGCGAATACATGGAGTGAATTAAACTCTAGTTATCACAACTGCCTGTATTCAGCGGCTAACCGTCCGCAAACGCAAGACTTAGTAAATACCTTAAATAAGAATGCCGATCGTTATATCCGCATGCATTTATTGTGGGCTGGCGGTATTTCAAAAGCGGGTCCTGAACATAATCAGCTACTCGCTTATTGTAAAGCTGGCGATGTAGATAAAGCGGTTGCTATCTTAAAACAACATATTTTAAGTTCTCGAGATGAAATTAAAGCGTTTTTAACGCAACGCGAATCTATTGGAAACTAACTCATCACTCCTTATAAAATTGCTTACTTATATTTGATGCACCTCGCTGTAAAAGTAAGCAATTATTGACTTTCTTGCCGTAAATCATTAGTATTCCCGCGCTTTAAATACACCCTTACAGTTATCGACTATGCTTATCAAACAAGTTTAGGATAATTAAGTTAATTGCTGCGTATTTATATTTAAGCTCTTCATGCTTTACATATAGGTGCGATAAACCCAATGAGATAAAAATGTTTGAATTACACGCAAGTAAAGTGTCCAACCTGAAAAATGATGTGCTGTCGGGCTTAACTGTTGCCTTAGCATTAGTTCCTGAAGCCGTCGCTTTTGCTTTTGTTGCTGGCGTTGACCCGTTAGTAGGTCTGTATGCTGCTTTTATTGTCGGCTTAATTACAGCTGTTTTTGGTGGTCGTCCGGGCATGATATCAGGTGCAACCGGTGCAATGGCCGTAGTTATGGTGAGTTTAGTCGCAATACACGGAGTTGAGTATCTCTTTGCCACAGTGGTGCTCACAGGCATACTTCAGATACTGGCAGGGATATTTAAATTAGGGAAGTTTATTCGCTTAGTGCCACACCCTGTTATGCTAGGTTTTGTTAATGGTTTAGCTATTGTTATTTTCTTAGCGCAATTAGGGCAATTTAAAGTGACCAACGCTGCCGGTGAATTAGAATGGATGGTTGGTTCGCCACTTTATACCATGGCTGGTTTAATTCTTTTAACTATGGCTATTATTCACTTTTTTCCAAAAATAACGAAAGCCGTTCCTTCGACCCTTGTGGCTATTGTTAGTGTCTCTTTTCTGGTGTTCTTTATTGGTCTTGACACTAAACTCGTTGGTGATGTTGCTTCTATTGCCGGTGGTTTACCAGCATTTTCTATTCCACAAGTGCCACTCTCATTAGAAATGTTAAAGATTATTTTCCCTTTTGCTTTAGTACTTGCTGCGATTGGTTTAATCGAGTCATTACTGACGTTAACTTTAATTGACGAACTCACAGGTACGCGTGGTCGCAGTAATAAAGAGTGTATTGCGCAAGGTGCAGCTAATACTGTCACTGGCTTCTTTGGTGGTATGGGCGGTTGTGCCATGATTGGTCAATCTATGATTAATGTTAATTCAGGTGGTCGTGGCCGTGCATCAGGTATTACCGCCGCTTTAGCTTTACTCGGGTTTATTCTGTTTGCATCAGGTTTGATTGAGCAAATTCCACTTGCTGCGCTTGTTGGTGTAATGTTTATTGTTGTTATTGGTACTTTTGAATGGTCAAGTTTGAGAATTTTACGCAAAGTACCGAAAGCGGATGCTTTTGTCATAGTTTTAGTCTCAGGCGTAACCGTCTATTCTGATCTGGCTATCGCTGTAATTGTTGGTGTTATTGTTTCAGCGTTAGTTTTTGCTTGGGAACATGCGAAACAAATTTTGGTTACACGTAATAAAGATGAAAATGGTTCTACATCATACCAAGTAAATGGCGCGATATTTTTTGGCTCTATTGCTAATTTTTTAGAGCAATTTAGCCCTGAAGAGGATAGTGATGATGTTATTGTTGACTTTAAAAATGCACGAGTAGTTGATCACTCTGGAATAGAAGCAATTGATACATTAGCCGAACGTTATCTTTCTCGCGGTAAAACTATGCACTTAAAGCACTTAAATCAAGAGTGTAAAATGTTGCTTGAAAAAGCAGATAAGTTGGTAGAACTCAATCTAATTGAAGATCCAGATTATCATATTGTCACTGACAAATTGGCTTAGTCATTACCAGTGAATGCTAAACGATAAACTCTAGCGATAAATGATAATATTTCAAAAATGCGTTGATAGGTTATACTTAACCTACAGCGCATTTTTTATGCGTTATTCTTAAGTCGTTGCAATAATTTTAACAGTTAGCGCTCAGGGTGAATAATAAGTGCAATTAGAGTTTTTTGATGTTCCTAGCCCTTGTATTGGTATATGCCAAGCCGATGAAAAAGGTAATTGCCTTGGTTGTCTACGCTCGCGTAATGAACGGCAAACATGGAAAGACGCTTCTAACGATGACAAACAAAAAATAATTAAACGTTGTATACAACGAAAGAAACGTAAAGCTAAACTTATTGACGATGCTCAAGCTTTAAATAAAGAGTTGGCTAAGCCTTCAGAGAAAATCATTGAGAGTAACCTTGAAAAAAACATGCAACCTTCTTTATTAGATCCAGTAAGTAAGGCTACATTAAGCCAAAGTGATGATATGGATTTTGGTGACTTTGAGCTCTAGCATTTATTTAGCAAATTATTTAAAAAACACTTGTTACTATGATTAATACCTTATACTATACGCGCTCTTTCGCAGACCTTGTCTGTTAAAAGAATGCCCCGATAGCTCAGTTGGTAGAGCAGAGGATTGAAAATCCTCGTGTCCCTGGTTCAAATCCGGGTCGGGGCACCATATTTATACAAAAGGCCTACAAGAAATTGTAGGCCTTTTGTTTTCTAGTATACTAACTGATCAAAATATCTCATTAAAATCCTCTTCTAAATCAGCGTAGTCAGATTCAGATATTCCAAGAACAGAAAGCACATCATCTTGCATACTTACCCAGTCTGGCGCCAATTTTAAACGCTTGACTCGTTCTACCATGTTTTCAGATGCTTTTAAGGCTGCAAAAGCAAGTTGTTCTTGGCTACCAGTAATGCGCATTAAATAATTGGCCTCGTGGTGCTGTAAAATTAGCGCGCACATTTCTTTGGGTAAGTTCCATGATGAAGCGATATAAAACCCTAAAACGGCATGATTAGTTTGATAATGTTTTTCTTCAAGCCCGACGGAGTTTATTCCTAAACCATTTGCTTCAATTAGCACTGCTTTATAATCTGGATATTTTAATGCCATTAATGGAATGCCGCAATCGTGGAATAACCCCACGGTATAAAGAACCTTTATAGGGATTTTACTTTTTATTTTAGAGCCTAAAAAGGTCATCGCATTAGCAACGTCAAGCGCATCATCCCAAAAGCGCTCTAACGAAATACAGGCGTTTCCATGAAAAGAGGCTTTTAAAAGTACGGTGGTTACTAAAGCATTAATGGTGTTTAAGCCTAACATCATTACGGCTTGCTTAATTTCGGAAATACGTCTGTCCATTCCGTAAAACGGTGAGTTGATTATCTTTAGAATCGTCGCCGATAATCCAACATCACTGCTGATAAGTTGAGCTATAGCATCAATGTCAGGCTCATTCTCAGTCATCAATGTTTGTATTTCGTTTAAAATTTGTGGTTTGATGGGGATTTGGAAGCTAGCAACAACCGCTGCCATTTTTTTGTTGTCAAGTTCAATCATCGTTATGCCTCTATAATGAGTTTTATTAATTTAATGCATTAATTGCGGTTCATTGAAATAATATGCTCTTCATTATTTACTTAATTGATATGGTTCAAGTGTTTGTCATGTAAAAGAGGATATTGAGCTTTTAATTGATATTATGCTTTAAAATTTCCCGCCTTTATCAAATAGGTAGTCATAGCGTATTGCACTTTAAGGACGATAAAATAGTCTGTGCTAAAATGTCTACAACAGACCATTTTGATTGAGAGTAAGGACGTGTTACCGAAAAAAAACTTCGTTGCGCATACTGTAAAGAATAAAAACTACCTCTTCTTGATCTCGTTGGCCGACGATACTCTTATCTAAGGTGGCAAGAACATCATCTAATACTGACATAAACTCTATTGCAGAGGTATTCATGCCTTTATGTGTTGCAAATATCCTTAGCTTTGTACTCTTTAGGGCCACCTGTACCGGCAATAACAAATAGTGTCGCAGTGTTTTTAAATTCATCTGCTGTCATCCCCATATTATTAAAACGCGTTGCTAACGTGGGATTATTAAGATGATTGTCAACAATATAATTTGCAATGCTTTTGATTCCTTTGCGGGCTCAAAGCCTTTCATAGAGTGACATGATTTTACCTTAAATTGTGATGAGTTTTGACTAGATAAGTATGGTTGAAAATAATGCAATAACAAGGATGATAATATTACATTAATTAAAATTGGCTGAAAATATTTAAATGGAATAGTAATTTATCAATAAAATTTTGAGGCATATTAAGCAAAAATTAGATTAATAGACTAAATTGTAATGAAAAATAGCGAATGGTCGTAGAACAAAAAGGGCATTTTATGGTAATATCGCGCCAGAAAATTTTAACTTAGAGCCAGTGGGTTTTATTTTTTAATGGTGACATTAAAAAAATAAGTACTTACTGAAATACACTGAAATTGGTAACTTAAACCCTATCTAATTGATATTCAAGGTTTTACTTCATTCTTATATGGTTTGGCGTAGTTGATATACATTAGATAAGTTAAGAAACTAATTTTTATACTCCCATCAAAAGTAGTGCAAGTGTTTATGATTACAATAAAAAAAGGCTTGGATGTTCCTGTACAAGGTGCTCCCCAGCAGGTAATCCATGATGGTCCGTCCATCAAAACCGTTGCAACACTCGGTGAAGAGTTTGTGGGTATGCGTCCAACCATGTTTGTTAAAGTGGCTGACCGCGTTAAAAAAGGTCAGGTGATTTTTGAAGATAAAAAAAATCCTGGCGTTAAATTCACAGCTCAAGCTGCCGGTGTTGTTAAAGAAATTAACCGTGGTGAAAAACGTGTTTTACAATCTGTAGTTATCGAAGTCGATGGCTATGATCAAGAAACATTTACCAGTTACTCAGCCAATGAACTAGCTTCTATAACACGTGAAAACGTGGTGAAGAACTTAGTTGATTCAGGTCTTTGGACTGCGTTAAGAACTCGCCCATTTAGCAGAGTTCCTGCTGTTGATAGTACTCCAGTTGCCATTTTTGTTAGCGCTATGGATACCAATCCATTAGCTGCAAATCCTGAAGTCATTATCAATGAACAAGCTGAAGCATTTAAAAATGGTTTAACCATTTTATCTCGCTTAACGACAGGTGAAGTCTTTGTTAGCAAAGCACCAGGGGCTAATATCCCTGTTGATACTAACGCAACCGTTACTGAATTTGCTGGAAAACATCCCGCAGGTTTAGTGGGTACACATATTCACTTCTTAAAGCCTGTTAGTGCTAACAAGTTTGTTTGGCATGTAGGTTATCAAGATGTTATCGCTTTTGCTAAATTATTTACTACTGGCGAAATAGATAATACACGTATTATCTCTCTTGCGGGTCCAGCAGCTAAGAACCCTCGCTTAGTTCGTACCGTTTTAGGTGCTAATACAGCAGAATTAACGGCTAGTGAATCTACCGAAGGTGAGTTACGCACTGTGTCGGGCTCATTATTAATGGGCGCAACAGCGACTGCTGTTCATGGTTACTTAGGTCGTTACCACACTCAAATTTCATTGATCCTTGAAGGTCGTGAAAAAGAGTTTATTGGTTATATGTACCCAGGTGCTAATAAGTTCTCGGTAACACGCGCCTTTTTGTCGCATTTGTTCCCAAGTAAATTATTTAACATGACAACGACAACTAACGGTAGTTCACGTGCCATGGTGCCAATTGGTAACTTTGAGCGTGTTATGCCATTAGATATTTTACCTACCTTGTTTTTACGCGATATATGTTCCGGTGATACCGATGGTGCGCAACAACTTGGTGCCTTAGAGCTAGACGAAGAAGATTTAGCATTGTGTACATTTGTTTGCCCAGGTAAAACAGATTACGGTGTAATCCTTCGTGATTGTCTAACTACTATTGAGAAGGAAGGTTAGTCATGGGCTTGAAAAAGTTTATTGAAGATATAGAGCCGCAATTTGAAAAAGGCGGCAAACATGAAAAGTGGTTTGCACTTTATGAAGCTGTTGCTACGGGGTTATTTACTCCAGGTTATGTGAATAAAGGTAAAACACATGTTCGTGATAGCATTGATTTAAAACGCATCATGATCACTGTATGGTTGGCTGTTTTCCCTGCTATGTTTTTTGGTATGTATAACATAGGTTATCAAGCAGTTGACGCGTTAGCTGCAGGTTATGCTTTACCACAATCTTGGCAAGTGGACTTATTCAGTTTGCTCGGCGGTTCGTTAACTGCTGGCTCTGGCACATTTGATATGATGTTCTACGGCGCGATGTTCTTCCTACCTATCTATGCAGTTACCTTTATTGTTGGTGGCTTCTGGGAAGTATTATTTGCTGCAGTACGTGGTCATGAAGTAAATGAAGGTTTCTTCGTTTCTTCTATTCTATTTGCATTGATTCTGCCTGCAAGTATTCCATTGTGGCAAGTAGCCATTGGTATTACTTTCGGTATCGTTATTGCTAAAGAAATCTTTGGTGGTACAGGTAAGAACTTCTTAAACCCAGCATTAGCGGGTCGTGCGTTCTTATTCTTTGCTTACCCAGCAGAAATCTCTGGCGATGCAGTATGGGTTGCCGCTGACGGTTTCTCTGGTGCAACTATGTTAAGTGCAGCCAACCAAGGTTTAGTTGATTACTCAATGAATGCTGATTGGTGGAATGCATTCTGGGGCTTCATCCCTGGTTCTGTAGGTGAAGTATCTACTTTTGCCATTTTATTGGGTGGTGCATACATCCTTTACAAAGGTATTGCTTCATGGCGCATCGTGTTAGGTGTGTTTGGCGGTATGGTAGCAACAGCTTTCTTATTCAACGCTATTGGTAGTGATACTAACGCATTATTTGCAATGCCATGGTACTGGCATTTAGTTGTTGGTGGTTTTGCTTTTGGTATGATGTTTATGGCTACAGACCCAGTATCAGCGTCATTTACTAATACTGGTAAGTACTGGTTTGGTGCCTTAGTGGGTATTATGGTTGTACTTGTGCGTGTTGTGAATCCTGCTTTCCCAGAAGGTATGATGTTAGCGATTCTTTTTGCTAACTTGTTTGCACCATTGTTTGATTACTTTGTTGTAAAAGGCAATATAAAACGGAGGCTTGCACGCAATGTCTAGTAATAAAGAAACATTCGGTAAAACGGTTGGTTTTGTACTAGCTGTTTGTGTTGTTTGTGCATTGTTAGTGTCTTTTTCTGCCGTGCAGTTAAAGCCATTACAAAAAGCAAATAAGCTACTTGATCAACAAACTAAAATTCTTGAAGCTTCAGGTCTTTTAGAAAAAGCAGGTAAAGACGTTGTAAAAACTTATAACGAATTTGTTGTTGCTAAAATGATCAACCTTGATTCAGGCGAATTTATTGAAGGTGATGTAATCAACTTCGATGAACGTCGTAATGCGCGTGATAAAGCTTTATCAATTAAACCTGAAAATGATTTAGCAGGTATTAACCGTCGTTCAAATACGGCTGTTGTCTACTTAGTTAAAGGCGAATCGGGTTCGATTGACACTGTTGTATTACCAATCGTTGGTTCTGGTTTATGGGACTTAATGTATGGTTATGTTGGCTTAGAGTCTGACTTAAATACAGTGAAAAGTGTTATCTACTCTGATCATAAGGAAACTCCTGGTTTAGGCGCTGAAGTACTTAACCCTAAATGGAAAGCTTTATGGCCTGGTAAGAAAATATATAACGATGCTGGTGAAGTAAAAGCTAAACTTATTAAAGGTGGCGCTAAAGCTAATGATATTCACGGTGTGGATGCGTTATCTGGTGCAACATTAACAAGTAACGGTGTTACTCACACATTACAGTTTTGGTTTGGTAAAGAAGGCTATAAAGCTTTCATTGCTAAATATCGTGCAGAAGGGGTTAAATAATGTCTTCAGATGCTAAAAAAGTATTAACGGGTCCTATTGTTGACAATAACCCGATCGCATTACAAGTACTGGGTATTTGTTCTGCGCTTGCAGTAACAAGCTCAATGGTTAATGCCTTAGTAATGAGCTTAGCCGTTATTTTTGTAACAGCATTTTCTAACTTGTTTATTTCAATTATTCGTAACCATATCCCATCAAGTGTACGTATTATCGTGCAGATGGCGATTATCGCGTCACTAGTAATTGTTGTTGACCAAGTTTTAAAAGCATTCTCATACCAGTTATCAAAAGAATTAGCCGTTTTTGTTGGTCTAATTATTACTAACTGTATTGTAATGGGTCGTGCTGAAGCTTTTGCTATGAAAGAAAAGCCAGTAGTGAGCTTTTTAGATGGTATTGGTAACGGTTTAGGTTACGGCGCTATCTTAATGTTAGTTGCTTTCTTCCGTGAGTTACTTGGTTTTGGTACCTTATTCGGTATTGAAATCCTACCACTAATTCAAAATGGTGGTTGGTATCAAGCGAATGGTTTATTAGTATTACCATTTAGTTCATTCTTTGTTATTGGTTTAATCATTTGGGCTATTCGCCAATGGAAACCTGAACAAGTAGAGAAGGATTAATAGCATGGAACATTATATTGCATTATTAGTTAAAGCTATTTTCATTGAAAACATCGCTTTAATGTTTTTCTTAGGTATGTGTACTTTCCTAGCGGTATCGAAAAAAGTTGATACGGCTATTGGTTTAGGTGTTGCTGTTGTTGTTGTACTTGGTTTGGCTGTTCCAATGAACCAAGTCATATACCAAGCGATTCTAGCACCAGGTGCGCTTGATGCTGTCTTAGGCATTACAGATCCTAATGAATCGATTGACTTAAGCTTCTTGTCTTTTATTACCTTTATCGGTGTAATCGCTGCCTTAGTTCAAATCTTGGAAATGGTTCTAGACAAATACTTCCCAGCACTATATCAAGCATTGGGGATTTTCTTACCGCTAATTACAGTAAACTGTGCAATTTTTGGTGCCGTGTCATTTATGGTAGCGAAAAACCTAACATTTGGTGAAAGTGTTGTTTACGGAATTGGCTCTGGTATCGGTTGGGCACTTGCTATTGTGTTATTAGCAGGTCTACGCGAAAAGATGAAATACTCTGACGTACCAGACGGTTTGAAAGGTTTAGGAATCACATTTATTACTGCAGGTTTGATGGCTTTTGGCTTCTTGTCTTTTGGTGGTATTTCGCTGTAACGATTTATCTCACGCATTATGGTTGCGATTACAGCGTTGAAAGTGCTCATTGACTATCGTCAA
>Ga0209396_1000215_pt1 | contig 74519 bp, 59 predicted proteins | sample GOMGulsemesocosm_6_FD_184638 | JGI IMG/M metagenome (GOLD analysis project Ga0209396, IMG submission 184638) | Methane-oxidizing microbial communities from mesocosms in the Gulf of Mexico - GOM8C Gulf of Mexico (SPAdes) (version 2) | ecosystem: Environmental > Aquatic > Marine > Cold seeps... | reverse complement strand
ATGGAGAAGGGACTTGTGAATTACACGAGCGAATATATAACTGAGGAGCCGGATGCGGTAGTTCCGCACGTCCGGATCTGTGTGGGGGCGGTTCAGGTAACTGGCCGTTCTACCATGACTAGAGATAGGGCCATTTCAAGTGTTAAACGGAGATTTGTTATGGAAGAAGAGAGAATAAGAGAACGATCACAGAGACTAAGTCCCGCGCATTCTGTGAAAATAACCTTTGCTGGAACCGGAGATACTGTGTGGGGAGGTGGTGACCTCAGGTCAATAAATTGCCTTTCTATATTTTTTGTCAATAAAGGAAAAAATAATGAAAAAAACATTAAGGGATTATTAAATTTTTATGATTCATGCTGCCACTGGTGATTTGTTACACCTTTTAATATTTAATGGAGATATTGGTTATTGGCTTAAATTTTATTCTAAGTAGATAGATGATTGTAAAAAAATTATCGTAAGAATTATTGTGTTTCTAAAAAACAAAACATATGGGGCTTGTATGCAAGAAAGACGAAGTACGTGGTCTGAAGTAAAAGGCGATATAAATTTAACAAAGGATATGAAAATTGATGAAAAAGCGAAAAGGGTATTTGTAGATGGTGATACCATATGGGGAGTGAATGACAAAAGAAAAACTCCTGGTAAAGGTCACCGCTTAGTAGAAGCACAAAATAAAATTATAAAGTTCAAAGAATGGAAACCGATCGATGATGGAGCGATGTATGAAAGATACAAGTTAATGGGCTGGTCGCGTCATTTTGAGAATGATGATTTTCAAAACTATGGGAGTGGTGTTAGAGGTATGAAGCGTGGTATTGATTTAACCCTTAAAAATGGAAAAACAATTTTCTTTAACTTAGACGGATTCAAGCCTCCATATAAGAAAATGAAAGAAACATGGGAGCAGAGGAAGGCAAGAAAAGGAACGAGTAAACAAGGTAAATCATGGAAGGCAACATCAACAGAATTCAAACATTTGTTAAAGGTTGCGTTCCATAATCCAAAGTTATTAGAAGATGGAAAAATAAGATTCATAGATAATTCAAAAATTCTGGATCCATTAAAAATAATGAATTTAACGCCAGTTAAATGGCAGGATCGGCAGCAAAAAAAGAAATATGTCGGAGCATACCAAGGAACGAAGAGAGGGGATTGACAAACACAGGAATCGGTTTAATTATTGACACTTTAATCCTTTCCATTCGGTTTGTTTATACAACTTATTAGAAAAGGATGTTGTATGTCGCTGCAGGCGGGGAGTCAGGTCTTTACTCTTGACCCATCCCCCGAATTCAACATCGGTTTAGTACACTGTCCAAAATACTTGTTACAGATCTATGGCTTGCTTTCACATCCAACCCCTTAGTCGGCTCAGTGTAGTAGCGTACATTTTTACTCAAATGAAAATGAATGGCTCGGGCCAATCAGGTCTATTGGTTATTGGCCAACCCTTTGGCTGGTTAACCGAGCCACTCAAGCCTTTCCAAATATTTTGTTCTCATCAAAAGGTACGCCTTGTTTCATAATGTAGTAGCAAGCCCTAGATAATTTGTGTGCTAACGCTTTTAGTGCGATCACGTTATTTGTTTTACGCTTTTTACATTCGTAGAACTTCTTGGCTTTAGCATTGTATCTAATGGAAAAGTTAGTCGCCTCAATAAAGGCCATGCTAAATACTTGTTGCCATTTTTTCTATTTTCAACGCCTTTCTTTTTACCGTTACTGGATTTACAGCTATCAACGCAGCGGCAGTATGACGCGTAATTCCCCGGACTATTAAAGCGATTGATATCGCCTGTTTCTAATAAAATGGTTTCGGCAAGTACATCACCAATGCCATTAGTGGTTTTTAAAAGGTTAAATTCACTACATTCTTTTACTTGGCTCATGATACTTTTTTCAAGTCGTTTAATCTCTTCGGGTCTAATTCCTCGCCGCTTGCGGCGTAATCTTGTAGAGTATTCGCATGAGCGAATATATTCACAAGCGGCATAATGTAACAGTCTTGATGTATCATTTAGTTTTTCCCGCGAAATACAGGAAAGCTGTATTTGATGAAAAGGTAGGCGAGAAATTAAAAGACATTTGTTTAGTGATCGAAAAACGGTATGAGATCAAATTCATTGAGATTGGAACTGATATTGATCATGTTCACTTCCTGATTCAGTCAGTCCCAACTTATAGTGTTAAAAAATTAGTAACAATGATCAAAAGCCTGACTGCGAGGCATATTTTCAAAGAATGCCCTGAAATTAAAAAGCAGCTGTGGGGTGGTGAGTTTTGGTCGGATGGTTTCTTTGCAAATACAGTTAGCAAACATGGTGACGAATCAGTAATTAGGAATTATGTGAAAAATCAGGGTAGTGATGCTAAATATATGAAGCTACATGATTCTAATCAACTAATTTTTGGCCCTGGTCTTATAATGCCCTCTTCGCTGAAGGAAGCGCTTACGAATTTATCAAATATTCCGGATGAGATGATGCAGCAAGCAAAGCATTTTCAAGAATACCTTAGAAGGACGGAGGTCAAACTGACCGAGTTGCATGTCGATTTGTTTTTTCGAATTAAAGAGTTCAAATCGAAGTTATTTGCCCCCACTTTGAAGAAATTGAGCAAGGCAGCACTCCTAAAACAGAAAAAAATGGATTTGGAGAATCCCGTCAAGCGCCCTGCTTCAGATGAGATAAAAAGTTACCGCGATGCCATTCCTTATACACACCGGGGTCAGGTCTTTACTCTTGACACTCCAATCCTTCCTACTAGTCTTTATTCATAAAGCATTAACACTACTAAGATAGCGGGGTCAGGTCTTGTTTTTTGACTTTTTATAAGTTTTTTATTTTTAATTCGTTATTTTATTTTTGTTTTTTTTTAAACTTTTTTAACTAAAAATCTCCGCCCTATATAGTTTTTTAAAATTAAAACACGAGAGCTTACCCTTTGATCTTCATGTAAATATTCTTAACTAGAAAATTTAAATTTCATGTCCAATACGTAAGTAGATTCCCGGCGATAGTTTAGGGTCAAGCACTATATTTGCGGGGGAATTGAAGTATGTTTTCTTATAAATGTCGTGAATTTATTGGTGTGAAAAATGGAAAATAAAATGGAAAAGATGCGAGGAAAAATGGGAGGGCTTAAAATTCAGCCCTTTAAGGCGGGAACTAAAAAAACAGAGGAAACGTTTCCAAATCTCACTTATGGAATGGCGAAGCTAAAGGTAAATGCAGATAAAGACCATGAAATGAAGTCGCAAGATGTTGATGAGTTTAATGTATTTGCTCAAAAATGGGAGGGTGGATCGGAATCTACAGTCAAGGAACGATATGCATCTTGGATGCTGAATAATAACCCACGAGCAGAAAAAGTAAAAAAGGCAATAGAAGTTTATAGAAATGAAGTGAAATCTGATGTTAAGTCAGTTCTTGAAAATGAAATGTGGGCGAAAATGTGCAAGGCAGGTATAGACTATGCTGCTACTGTCGGGCGAAATGTATATTTTATGTATGACAATGAGTTGTCAGCAGAAAAAACAAGGGAAAATGGCAGCAAGTTGAATATAACGAGTGCTGAAGCTCGTAGCGTTTTAAGGTCGAAATACAAAGGAGAAGATATTTCCCATGTTAAATTTGTAGATGAAAACTTTAAAGAAAAATGTCCTCCATGGGATTACATAGGTCGTCATAAGTCATGGGATCAGTACATGGAAAAATTGGATAAGAAACATAACTAATAGACCACCGGGCGTAGAGTACTTAAGGCGTCCGCATAAATTGAATCGCTCTGAATAGCCGTGTGAGTCTAAGTAAAGGCCTGGCCACGGGGTTATTATGGGTGTCCGAAGACAATTATTTCTAAAATATTGCGTAACGCAGCTTAAATCATTCTTAAGTTTATAATTTTAAGAGTAAAACAATCATTTGATGGTTAGCTTTGTTTTGAATTTTGTTTTCTTTTGTCAATGGATGATTTTCGGTTGAGATTTTAGAATGATCTGGAATTAGCCGAGAAATATTCAGGTGTAAAATTTTTGGTTGGATAGTTGTCAGTGTTTTTTAAACTGTGCCTGTCCCTGTTTTTTATGATTTATATCAATTTAAGGAATTTTATGGAGCAACTAATACGGGATAAGCGACTAGGCGCTAATGATGACGTCCATTATGGCTGGGAAGATTCTCAGCTAGTGAAAAAAGGTAAAACCATCTACCAAAGTGCCTCCACTTTAACTGTTGCTAAAGATGCGGCACGCAACATGCGTAAAGAAGTACCAAATAACGAAAGTGGTGCAATGGGCGTTATGTTTGCGGGCTCCTTGTCTTTGGGAGCTGTATCAGGTGAAAAATCCTCAGTGAAAGCACAGACTTTTAAAAACACCGTTGCTATGCCTCTAGGACTGGTATCCGTGAGTCGTGATCCTATTACTAAAGACAAATTTTTATCTTTGTTAAGTGACAAATTAAAGCTTGAAACCCCAGAGGAGAATGTGATTGCGGAGAAGGCAGTAACGGAAACATTTGAGACAGAGGACTGGACTTGCGCAGCACCAAAATTAGTGGTTGAAGCTGTAGAAAATGATATTTCAGGGCCATTTTTTATGAGTGAAGTTTGGTTTGGGGCTGATAAATCTCCCTGGAAACAAGAACAACCAATGGCTTCCTGTACCGAGCATTGCGCTAAATTCTTATCATTATTGATTAACGGCTTAAAAAACTTTGCCAGTAGCCTTAGTGAGAATGGATTTAGACCGATGACAAGTGCGGACCGAGTCATAGAGCAACGAAAGAAGGACATACAATCTGCGATAGAGTTTCAAAACCTACAAAAGGTTCAAACCCAACAGAAACTTGACAGCGTAAGGCAAGAAAAAGCAACGCTGGTTGAAACAATTGGTACACAGCTATCCGACTTAGTACATGACAAGCAAGCAAAAGGGTACTATATGGATACGGATAATCTGGCTGGAGCCATTATTGGTAGAGCCAATGAGCTATATGAAAGTTATGCGGTGCAAACTGCGGGACAACGAAAAGTTCTGACTCAATATGAACAATACCATTTCACAATAAGAAAAGGAGAAAAAGGAATATACCAACTATCTAGCGACGACAGAGGTAAGAGTGAGGACGCACTTCGTGTAGGGTTAATTGTAAAGATGAAGGAATCGATGCAGAAAGCCTTCGATAAAGCAGAAGCTGGGCCTGAGGAATTAACTGACATAGCAATTGACATTTTTAACGATTAACCACCACCACCGGGGTCAGGTCTTTACTTTTGATACCAGTTCTTTCTACTTAAAGCCATAATAAGATAATTAAACTTACGGGCACAGATGAAAGCATAATTTAAAAAAATAAAAAAAGTTCGTCACCCAACTGTGAGTAGCTTAAGGCGATGTGACAGTTATGCAGTGGTTCTAGAGTATGGAGTTGAGCCCAATCTTAGTGGCACTGGGATAAAAATAAAGTCATAGGGGGTTTGATAAAGGACATCAGTTGAAATTAACGACGTGTATTTATGAATTCATAAACTCTAGTGCATTCTGATATTGGGAGAAACTTAACTGAGTTTCTATTATTTTCTGTCTTTGGTTTTTAAAACCCAGAGGATCTTCGTGACTTAAAAGGTAATACTATGCAAAAGCTTCAAAAAATTCCTTTGTCGGATAAAAAAAATAAGGTAAATATTCTAGATCTCCAGTTAACACCTCTGACTCGAACACAAGACAAAAGCCCCTTTCGTGGGGTTACCCCGAAATTTAAACAGCCACAGCGCAAGTATAAACCTGTTGTGCAGGTCAATCAGTTGATGAATGAGCCGGATCAAGATAACCCTTATAACCCCAACTCTAATATTACCTTTGTCCCTTCTCGCCAGAACAAGAGTCGTAATGAAGCCAGTCGTCAGGAGCGATCGTTTACCCGCGATAAACAATCTACACTGGCCAATCAGCGTTCCAGAAATCGTTCCTTTCTTTCCAAACCTCTGGAAACCGAACCTTCGAAACATGATAGGTCGTTTCTGAATGATACCTCTATGAACCGTAGTCAGTTTCCGGATATTAACCAGCCCAATGAAAAGAAAGACCCGCTGCAGGTGCTAGCAGAAAAACGGAAAGCGAGTTTAAAAAGACAAATGGCTTTGAGGAAAATAAATGAACAGCGAAAAGAATATCAGTTACTAATCAGCCAGGAACTGGATCGCAGTAAGGTAACGGCTCAGGAATCGGACGGTATTATAAGATCGGCCTATTCATTATTTGTTCATAATACGAAGTCATTGCAGGGTTCGCTTGAAAAATACAAGGGGGTATATTCAGATATAGTAACTGCAGCTCCGACTTCCGAATTCGCACAATTATTAATCAGCGATATTGATTTATTTTATCAAGGGGCCGACGAAAAGGCAGGCGAAGAATATGCGTTGAAAAATCTAAGTGACCAATGGAATCAGGTATCCGCGGCTAAAGAGGCGTCTTTTGGCCCTGGCCTTATAATGCCCTCTTCGCTGAAGGAAACGCTTACGAATTTATCAAATATTCCGGATGAGATGATGCAGCAAGCAAAGCATTTTCAAGACTACCTTATAAGGACGGAGGTCAAACTGACCGAGCTGCATGTCGATTTGCTTTTTCGAATTAAAGAGTTTAAATCGAAGTCATTTGCCCCCACTTTGAAGAAATTGGGCAAGGTAGCACTCCTCAAACAGAAAAAAATGGATTTGGATAATCCCGCCAAGCGCCCTGCTTCAGATGAGATAAAAAGTTACCGCGATGCCATTCCTTATATGCTGGCCACGGGCTCACTATATTATCCACCCTCGCTCCAAGATGAAGACCCCTCGGTCACCACGGGTGGAATTGAGGTGGAGTTCTCAAGGCTAAAAGAGCTAAAGGAAAGCGATAAACAGTATAGTATGAGAGAGCGGCTGGCAGGAACGACACACCTTGAATACATCAATTCCAATCAAACCCTGCTTAATGCACCCTTGAAAATTGAAGGGGATGCTGCAGGCAAAATTGAGCTGGTGAGCCCGCCCATAGAATATCGATCTGGTGATGAAAAGGTGTTGCAGAATCATTGGAATGATGCAGGCAAGTATTTAGCCTTCTCGAAAAACCTCGGGGAAGTGTTGACCCGGTTAAATAGCCTGTCAACTAGTGACAAGGTACAGGGAAATAAACCCTGGACGTTTGAATTCAAGATGGGGAAAATCAAGGAATCGGTATCTAACTATAAGCAGGGTACCGGGTCGGCAGGGCCTTATAAGATGGGCTTCAATAACAATACAGAAATAACAGAAGCTGGCCTCAAGAATTTACCCATTGGTGCCATCATCAACAAAGAAACCTTATTGCCAAAAACCAATGTGCATTTTAATGAAGCCTTTAATGCCAATGAAGAAGTGGACCTTTTGTCGTCGTATATAGACACTGTAGTTGGAAGAGAGGACGCCGGCAAAGCTGCTATTATAACCTTGAATAAAAGTATTGCGGCATTGACTACAGAGGGTTGGCCGGAAGGTAATGACGGCATACGGGATATAGCGATTCGACAATTTTTAGACTCTTCGGTAAACGGCGCTATTTTTGCGCCCTACCTGAGTTTAAAAGAAGCTGTGAAGAAGTTTAATTTTAACGATGGCTTAAAATACGGCGGTTCCGAAACAGAAGAAGACTTTAACGCGGATGAATTTTTAGGAGACGACATCATAAATGTCAGCAATTACGACTCCAATTATAAAGATCGCTTTAAAACCTATTACAAGGTTTCCTGGGAGCAGGCGGTGGGGGATTTGGATAAAGATCAAGCCCTGCATTTATTAAATGCCTTTGAAAAGGCATTGACCAAAGGGGTCGCCGACAGTGTTATTAAAGATGCTCAGTGGCATTGGGCCAATACAGACAAAAATCGGCATAATAGTGAAGATGATCCCGGCGTAATGTCTGAATTTATGAAAAAGTATAAATACAACATTAACACTCTAACGGGGAGCTATTTAGTTCAGGTTGAAAATCGAATTAAGTTGCTACGGGAGGTGGTTGCTCAACAGAAAGACGATAAAGACCAGGCAATTTCTATAATTGGCGACATAGTCCCTCATGAACGTGTTCGGGGAATTAGACCGGAAGGCCCTATGGGGGTTCGTCCCGACACCTTTGTGAATATTTCTCGTGGGCGTTATTTACGGGAACATAGGAAAGGCGGGCTGTAGCTGGTGCGGGGTCAGGTCTTTACTCTTGACCCTCCAACCCTTCCTACTAATCTTTATCCATAAAGCATTAATAGGAAAACAATTATGTCACGTCCATTAAGGTTAGAGTTTCCGGGTGCGTTGTATCATGTAACCGCGCGGGGTAATGATCGTCAGACTATTTATCTTGATGATAGCGATAGGTTGAATTTTCTTGAGGTACTAACCGAGGTGGTGACCCAGTTAAACTGGCGCTGTCACGCTTATTGCCTGATGGATAATCACTACCATCTATTGATAGAAACCCCTGATGCGAATTTATCCCGTGGTATGCGCCAGCTTAATGGGGTGTACACACAAAACTTTAATCGCTGTCGTGGGCGCTCAGGTCATGTTTTCCAGGGGCGTTATAAAGCGGTTCTGGTTGATCAAAACGATTACCTGTTAGAGGTGGCGCGTTACATTGTGCTTAACCCAGTGCGGGCGCGCATGGTGCGTGATGCTAAAAACTATGGCTGGAGCAGTTATAGTGCGACGGCAGGGCTGGCTGAGGCGCAGGGCGGTTTGTTTACAGATTGGCTGTTCAGCCAATTTGGTAAACGCACATCCAGCGCACAAAAAAAGTACGCTGAATTTGTTTCTGCCGGCAAGGGTCAGCCTTCGCCGTTTGAAAACGTTAAACATCAGGCCTATCTGGGCAGTGATGTATTTGTTAATAATATGATTAATAAAATTCCATCGAATTTAAACCCAGTTAATCAGCGTGATCTAAGCGAGATTCCCGTAGCACAACGAACACCCATGGCAAAATCCCTAGAAGAATATAATGCGCAAAAAGGCGACAGAAACACGGCCATGCTGGCGGCTTTTAATTCTGGGGCTTATACCCAGAAGGCCATCGCCGATTTTTATGGGCTGCATTATTCGCGGGTAAGTAAGATACTGGCTTCTATGCGTAACCCGTGAATTCTAGCCGATATATTTAAGTCACTTCACCTTCTTCTTATTTCTTTTATTTAGTTTTTCGGACTCTAACCTTAACCTAGTTCGAATTATTGCGTCTGTTGTACCGTTAAAAAACCGCATTCAAAAGAATTTCTTACCTAATCAAATATTCTGTTTTCAACGTTCATTACAATGAGGGTGAGACCTTAAATTAAAATATGTTGTTGAGTTATTATTCTGATACGCGATTCTTTGTCACTACCTTTTCCAAGGGCTGTCCTAGGGGGTGGCATGGCGGAGCTATATCCTGCGCGCGGAAAAAGTACGCTGGATTTGTTAATAATATGATTGCTCGCTAAACCTGTGTGACATTCCTGCGGCACAACGAACATCTATAGCAAAAAACCTAGAGCAGTATGCTGCGCAAGAAGCGTATAGAAACACGGCCATGCAGGCGGCTTTTAATTCGGGCTTATATCCAGAAGGCTATTTCTTATTTCTAAAAAATAATTAGGAAGTCTATCAGGCTTTCTTTTACCTCGATCCGCAAAACTTTAATCAACGTTGCTATTCCTATTATTCAGTAAAAATTAAACCTAGGTAAAAAATATGATTTTAATGTCAAAACTTAAAGAATACTTTTCGCGGGGAAAAACCCCTACTGGCGATCAATTCTCGCAGCTAATCGAGTTTTCAGCAGATGCCTCAGAATTGTACAAAGGCACTATTCCAGTGGCGCGATACGGGGAAATTCCTGCGGCGAGTATTATCGGGGAGTTGCTGGAAGAGGTGGTTCCTAATCTAGACGCGAACAAAATAGCCGTAGGGCAATTCGATAATGCCCGCTTGCCGACCAATATTTCTGTCGGTTCTTATACCGGTGATGGTGCAGGTTTAACCCAACTCAATGCTGATAATATTGCATCGGGACAAATATCAACTGCACGGCTTCCATTGGCCACTGAAATTCAGCGAGGGCTTACACAGTTTTCTAGCTTGGCTGAAACGCAACAAGGTTCTTCATTTGATCGCGCCGTTTCACCCAAGCACTTAGCCAATGTGTTGGCCGATTATAAGGTCGAGATTAATAAAACAATTTCCGAAGTGAAGGCTGGCTTAAAATTTAAAGAAAATGTCGTGGCGGTGGCCACGAGTCATGTTGATACAACAGCCGCACTCGATACTCTTGTTATTGTTGATGAGCATCAGCTGCAACATGACGACCGTGTGTTGCTAACCCAGCAAGATGATGGCAGCCAAAATACCGTGTGGGTGGCGAAGCTGAACAGTGCTTGGGAAATAGCCAAAGATCTGGATAACGATGTTGCTGGTGAAATGGCCATCGGAATTTCGGTAGAAGTGACTCATGGCGAAGAATACGCCAATAGCTATTGGAGTGTGATTGACGATCAAGTCAATACGGTTTGGAAAAAACGAACGGATATCAACGACTACGATTTTGGCACAGGCTTGATCCAAAATGGCGTTTCTATTGGTTTTGATACGGCTTGGCTAGATGCACGAATTCAATCAATTGTTGATGAGGCGGTTAACGCGGCTGTCGTAGTACCACAACCTGAGGTTGCGATAATTTCGGAGCCGCCCGCTATTATGATGGCAGCCCCTGTGGCCATGATGTCAGCGCCGCCAGTTACCGTACTGCCACAAATAGCGGTCGCTCTTAATTTCACATTTACCAATGCGAATGCCATGGGAAGAGTCGGCCCGAGTCAATTACAAGTCAACGATGCGTATGCAGGGACCGATCTGGTATCCATGGTGACTGTGGTTGGCCAAGGGGTTCAGAAATGGGTTGTGCCGCAGTCGGGTAAATATTCAATAACGGCGCAAGGGGCGCAAGGCTGTGTTAACGAGGCTCAAGGCGGTACTCCCAATGACTTGGGGCGTGGCGCTAAAATGAGTGCATATTTTATGCTAACGGAAGGCCAGGTTTTATGGATTTTGGTGGGGCAGCAGGGTGAAGGTACGGTCGGCACTTATGGACATGGCGGTGGGGGTGGGGGTTCTTTTGTCGGTACCGGCACAGATCAATTGGGTAGCGCGCCTTTGATCGTGGCAGGTGGTGGAGGCGCTATAGGAAATGGCGGTAAAAATTATCTCGCCCAAGGGCAAATTACTACTGCAGGTGCTAGTGGCTATAAGCAAAACGCTGACGATGAAAGCGATAATAACGGCGGCGGTGTTTCTGGAGGGGCTGGCTCCCGAGGTGGTAAGGGTTTTCAAGATAGTGATGATATGGGAATGGATGCCGCCTCTGGTTGGTCGGGAAGTGGTATTACTTCTCAAAGTTTTCTAACCGGTGGCCTGGGGTCATTAGCGACGAAGGGAGGCGACGGTGGCTTTGGCGGCGGCGGTGCCCTTAGGTCTAACGAAGGTTATGCCACGGCTGCTGGCGGTGGTGGCTATTCAGGCGGCGGTGCCAGTGATTCTACGAATGGCTGGACGTTTGCCGGCGGTGGCGGAGGTTCTATTAATACGGGTGAGGACCAAGTTAATGAAGTGGGTGGTGCTGATGCTGGGCACGGTCAAGTCGTAATACGGTTAACTGCGTAAGCGCGGAAACTTCATATCTAAAAGTAAGCTGCCGTCTATTCCGAAGTAGCATTAAGTCCAAAATAAAAATAAACCGCGAATATACATTCGATAAATTATTCTGAGAGAATCCTATGGCGGCTATTCCTGTATTAATCGATAAAGGTGAACTGATTCCCGACCCTGCCAGTGGCGTCAGTGGGGGCAAGGTTGATTTTGCCCCAACGGTCACGATGACGGCTGATGGTGGCACAGTCATTACCGAAGACGTTATGTTCGAATTTAGTGGTGGCAGATCGGCGGCAATGAAAAATATTGCCTCTATTGCGCCCGCTAAAGCCATTGTGAGTAGCATGAAGATGATGGTGAATAATTTAAAGCCCGTACGTGAAGGCGATAAAATCATGCTTAATTGCCAAGGTATAATGCCCGATGGCAGTACGGCCGCTATGCCTCTTACCATCCTGGTAAAAGGTGCAGGTCAAGCTAGGCTGCTTTCTTGCTAAGTAAAAAAATATGTATTCGTATATTTTATTAAGTTACTTACGCATATGAAAGTTTCGAATAATAAAACTGATAATCTTATATGAATAAAGTCAACTTAATTTATCTCTTAAATATGAGCTTTTTTGTGGCTCGTGTGGCGGAGCTTATTCAGGAAGTACGTCATGACATCGCAAGATATAGAAGAATTGTTTATTGGAAATATGAATCAACTAAATAAATTAGACATTGCTTCAGCCTCTATGCTTAAGGCGTTAGTGCAAGCGTTGGAAGAAAATGGCAATGTTTATATTCGTTTAGAGGGCGCTGTGGCGGGTGGTCATGCTGTTTCATTTAGTTATGTTGCGGGTAATCAAGCGATGATAGAAGTTTTTGCTACTGCTTTGGGTGTAGTAGTGGCTGGCGATACATTGGAAGTAAATCATGCTTAAAAAAGCAGTTGTGGGTATTTTACTTCTGGTAGTGACTACCTTGATTAGCTTAGTCATTATTACCCAGCGTAATTTAGACAAGGAGGAGTTGCGCCGGGTTGAAACTGAAATGACTGCCTTGAAGAAAGAAAAAGATGATCTTACCGCTCTTGTTACTACATTGGATGAAGAGCAGGCAAGGTTAGAAAAAGTAGTAGTAGAAAAAAGTAATCAGATTTCTCAAAATAAACTGACGATAAAAAAACTTGAACAAGAACGTATTGATAAAACTTGGCAGGTTCGAGGGTTGCGAACTGAGAATGAATTAGAAAAACGTTTTTCGGTTACTTTTCCTCAGGTTATTAACGCAAAGAACTTTGGTATTATAAAAATGCCGATAGAAGAAGGGTCACCTCTTACGTTGCCTTATTATGTGATTCCTGCTTGGTTTGCTGAAACTTTTATCATAGAGCATAACAATATGCTGCTATATGAAGAAGAAATTACGCAATACAAAACAAATGAAGCGCTTTATGGCAATGTAATAGATCTGAAAGAATCTGTTGTTCAGTTGCAAAGTGAAAAGTCAGTTGCTTATCAGGAGGGTTATGAGAACGCTTTTGATAAATATGAACAGCTTAACCATGATTATATTAAGTTATTAAAAACTCCACCTAAAGTAGAGATAAAAGCACCCTCGTTATGGCCTGCACTAGGCGGAACTCTATTAGGTTTGTCATTAGGCATAATTCTTTAATTTGATGTAATTCACATCCCCATAATAATTTTCGGAATTTATCATTATGATTAATAACTCTTCTAGTGATTCTTTTACTGACTCCCCTAAAGAATCACTCACTATATCTAAGGATATAGAGCGGGCTATTTTAGATAGTCAGCAACTAATAAGCCATTTATCTAAAAGTGGAACGGTTGAATTAAATCCAGAAATCACGCAAGTGCTAATCTCCGCAAAATTCAAGCTTGAGAAAAAAGACTGGACAATTTACGAAGAAAACGAATTTTTATTGAGTTTTGATAAGCTTACCAGTCAGGCATACCCGGTTACGATCGATAGCCTTAACGCTATTGTGGTACCTACATCACCTAATAAGAATGATAAAAAGGTAAGTAGTAAAAGCCAGGCGGATAAAGCAGTTGCTTGGTATCGACGCTATACCATGATCACTTTATTGGTACTGCTAATAACACAGGTGTATTGGTTGGTAGGCCATGATTTACGTTCTAATTTACAGGGGCTTTTTGATCAGAGAGAAATAACACTGGATGCCATAGCGGTAGGTGGGAGCCTCGATATGGATCAGCCTCTGCTGGCGAAACAATTAAGTTTACAAAATCAGAAGTTGGACGCAAATTATAAGTTACTTATGCTATGGAATCAGGTTTGGCTTATGGGCGGAGTATTTAGTGATAGCATGCCAAAATATTTTCAAGCCAAGTATGAACAGCAGAGGCGTGTTCTAGAGCGATCTGGAGATGGCAATACTCAGCAACTTGAACAGCTTGATTTAGATAGGAATTTACACCAAGTGCGAATGGTCTTATTTGAGTATATTTTAGCGACTGACTATATATTGAAAGCCTTTCAGGAATACTTTTTGCCTTTATTATACGGTTTGTTCGGCGCTTTTATTTATGTATTACGCAATCTTATGATTGAAATAAAACAGCGAACCTATAGTTATGATTGTGAAGTTAAATACCGACTGCGACTGACTTTAGGTGCGTTAGGAGGAATGATTATTGGGTGGTTCTTTCAGCCAGATGAAGCAGATGCTATTGCATCACTTTCACCCATGGCGTTAGCATTTTTAATGGGTTACAACATTGAATTGTTATTTTCTATTATGGATAGAGTTATTGATAATATCCGACAGGCAGTGGATAAATCAGCGACGAAAAATGACAATGTTGCACCTGGCGCTAAGTAAGGAATTCACTTATTTAATCTCGAATTTAAAGGCTTTGTATGAAATGGATTAAAGTATTCTTTCTTATTGTTACATTGAGCGCAATTTGTTGGTCGATTTTCGAACGTAATATTAATGAAGTTGATTCTAAAATTTATTCCAAAGTTGAAGTTGAAAGCAATGTTTCAGAGCCTGAGAAATCATTATCAAAACCTTTTATTATCGGCGATGAAATCAATTTATCGATTGAAAATAATTCTATCGATGAAGTCGCCGACGTGCCCGTTGTAAATCCTTTGCCAGAGAGTAAGGGGAGTATAATTAGTCGTAATCGACATGAATTAAATTTTTTAGACGTTAAGGTTGTCGAAGCTGAGGTTTTTGAAGTGATAAAGCTTCCTGAAGTAATAAAGCTTCCTGAAGTAATAAAGCTTTCTGAAGTAATAAAACGTCCTGTCGTAATCAAACAACAAAGAAATTTGGCTATTCCTTACATTAAACCGAAGGCTCGCTCGATAACTAAGCTAAGGCGTTATAAGCCATGGTATTCAAAATTGAACTACTTCATGGCCGTGAAGCAAGATATTCGTGATATTAATATCACTCGAAAAGTAGATGCTCCAGATCTTAATGAGGAGAGCTTGAGAGGGACGTACAGTGCGACAGCAGTATCTTTAACTGCCGGTGGCAATCTTTTCAGTAGAATGTCTTTTAATCTTGACTTAACTTTAAATAGATATCAATTGACTGGCAATGTGGATGGTTTTTATGAAGTGCCGGTTAAGTATCAACGAAGCAAGTCGTTAACTGAGTTATTTGTTGAGTACGATTTAGGTCAGGCTTATACCCTAGGCTTTGACTATTATTATGGTGGCGATAAATACCGGGATAAAGGCAGTAATAAGGTGTATTTCGACGAAGAAATGGGGGCTGATTTAATGTTCTCTCGTAAGTTTAAATTTGATTCTTCTCATGCTCGGTTAGATTATATTTTTGGTTATCGCACTGTTGATGTTGATTTGGTTGAAGATGGCGTGATATCCCGCAGTTCACATAATGTATTAGCCAGTTTTTCGTATGATTTTAATTATAATTTATCGACCAAGCTTAATGCACGTTTGTCTTATTTTCCTAAATTTAATGAATATAACTATTGGGAATCGGAATATGTATATTCAACGGGTGCTGAGATAAATTATCGATTAGGGGATGCTAATGAAATATCAATAACGACAGATATTATGCAATTTGGTGATAATTCAATAGTGAATATGTTTGCAATACGTTTTGAACATTTATTTGGAACAAAAACGTCAAAGCGTCGCCAAAGACGCTATAAAATACCCAACTTATTAATAAAATGATTTTATGGAAAATACGATTAATTTAAAGCTGTCTCTATTTGGTGGAGCAGGCATCGGTTTATTGTTTGGGATAATCATGGGAACGAGTGTCGAACCTTTAGTGACCACGATGTTCGGTGCTCTTACAGCAATCTTGGCTGCTATTTTGGGGTTGAATGATAAGAACTTCAATAATGCTAAGGCGGTTCGTATTGGCGCGTTTGGTTTTTTTTGTGTTATTGGTGCTTATTTTGGCTTGTTTGTACGTTCGCATAATTTGTTATCGCCCTCATTGCTAGACATGAAAGAAGAATATCTAGCGGTAGGTTATACAGAGCAGCAGGCCTTAAATTTTATCACCCAAAAAACCTTTGGAACCGCATTGTACCCCAGCACAAGTTCATCCAGTGATGGTAGTGATAATGTTGATGTCACATCTGCAATTGCTGTGATTGATTCGTCCGTCATTAAACAACACAGTAGTTTGTTATTTAGTGCCCCTGTAGAACTGAGTGGCTGTGATGAGCTGGAATATACGGATGATTCATTACCCTTAGATGAGATAATGAACAATTTCGAATTGACTGGCGGAGTGTGGGAAACATTAGGTTTGCATGTGGGTGAAAATGTAATCGAAGATCGCCAAAAATCTATTCTGTTATCTGTTAAAGACTCAGCTTGCCAAGTTAACAATGTCGATGAAGATAACTGCTCGACGATTGACCAGTATTTGTTGCAGCAATCATATCAAGAAATATTGTCATCCATTGCAGGACTTAATGATGGCTGGAGAAAAATTGCTAACTCTATTGATGAATCAGAACTATCACTAGAAGAAAAAACACTTTCTTTAACCTTAGTTAAAAATACTTTGTGTGGATTCTAATGTGAATCCTGATGTGGATTTAGGTATTTATTATGATCTCAGTTAGTCGATTATCTTATTTTTTATTGTCACTAGTCTGTTTATCTTATTATGTTTTTTCAGTCTCTTTAGTTAGTGCTGAATTTTCTCCTGAAATATTAAGCCAATCAACCGTTAGAATATTAATAAAAACAAAGCGCGGTGTGGTGGGGGCTGCGACAGGGTTTTTATGGCAAAGCAATACACAGATTGTTACGTCTTTGCATGTACTAAGCCCAGATCCTAGCAGTAAAATTATTGTCGAATTTGGCAAGAAAAAGAGAAGAGCAAAAGTTAAGGCCGTATTGCCCGGGGCTGATCTTGTTTTGCTGGAAATAAGCAAGCCTATCGATGGCTGGGTGCCTCTGGTAAATTTTGAAGGTGTAAAGCCAGCCTATAAAGATGAGGTGTCTGCACTTGGTTTCAATCAAGGGTCAATCGGCATGAGCACAAGAGAATTAAGGAAAGGGTATGTTCAACCTGAAATGCTACAGGTTTTACTTCCTCCCGCGGCTTTGAAAAAAATTAGTAAGAGTAAAATATTGGATGTGAAGTTACCCATATATTACCTGGATGGAAGTCTACTGCCGGGTTATTCAGGATCACCCATAGTGAATGAACTCGGAAAATTGATTGGTATTGGTGATGGAGGCTTAGAAAATGGTGCTTCTAGTGTGAGCTGGGTTATACCGGCTTCTAATTTAGTGGCATTGGTCAATTCTCAAATTACTGAACTACCTAGTTCATTAGAGTCTTCTAATACTATTTTCAGTGCTGATCGCTTAGAGACTAGTAAGTCGAGTAAGCGTGTTGAATTGTATCGCAAGAAGTGGAATATAGCTGAGATTCTACGAGCACTATGGGTGCCCGAAGCTCAAGCAGATAAGGTGTTTGATTATGATATTCCTAAGTTTGTCCAAATAAATTATCAACAATTTCAGTTTGTAAAAGTTAAAAGTCGAAGTTATGAACAACTCTTAAATACATCAGGATCCGCTACGGACATGAATAAGGTTTTCGATCTTTTTAATGAACTATTTTATGGCTATCAGGTTGATTATGGCAGGTTTGAGTTTGATATTTATGAAGATGGACGTTACTCCCTAAATATAGCCGTACCGCTAGGGGTTAATTTAGAAGTCGATAATGATGGATTTTTATTAGCTCAAGGCAGTATGTTTTGTCGGACTTGTGATTATGAAATTCAATATCATGCTCGATCATCTGATAAGAGAACCTTAGATAAAATTGAAAAAGATCCTTATCTATTTCTTAATAGTATTGCCGATCAACACTGGGAAGATCTAAATGAAGAGGGTGAGTATGATGAATATAATAATTCTAGAGTCATCGAAGACTATTTCGGTGGACGATATGTGCTACGTGCCGCTTACTCAGACCTACTTGAATCCTTTAAGGAAAAATATGAAGTCAATTATTTTACTGCGGCGACAAGTAAAGATAGTTGGTTTCAAGCTCAAGGAATTCTCAATCGTTTTGATGATGACTTTATGGCAGATGTTGAGCTTTATCGAGGAACCGATTGTACTGCTAGTGATTTGAAATTCGAACAGCTTAGCTTGTGTCATGAAATAGAAATTATGCTGCAAGTTATGATTAGTGTTCATTTAACGTCTTTTTCTAATAAACCATTTTATTTATAAATATCATCCATTAATAGAGGGTTAGTATGTTGAAGAAAATAATAAGTACTTTTACTAAAATACTGTTTTCATTAATAGTAATGTCTATTTTATCTTCCTGCTTTGAAATTGGTCAGAATGATGGGACTAACGAAGTATTGTTGAATGGCTCTGTTTTAAAAGGTGTTGTCAGTCAAGGCCGACTATCATTGGAAAATAAGGACCATGAAATTATCTGGCGGGGAGCGTCTGATGATAACGGCGAGTTTAATTCAGCTTTTATACCCTCCCAAAATCATTTATTTACTCTTACCGCCAAGTCAGTACTAGGAGGGTTTATTACGTGCGATGCGAATGAGTGTGAAGTACCTACTAGTCCGCCGAAGATTTATACATTTGGGCAGTTAATACCGGGCGCTGAAATTGGTGATATTACGTTTCGTTCGGCATTGTATTTAGATGATGAAGGCGAGAATGGAATCGAGCGGAATGTGACTCGACAAGTTAATGGTTTTTCGAGTATGGTGATAAATTTCATTTTTGATAGATTTGAAAAAGTTGAATCTAAAGAATATTTTGTTGAAATATCAAAAGTAGGAAGTCAAGTTATTTTTTCCTCGTTTGGATTGGAAGTAGAACAGGATGTCGATATTTTAAACTTAGTACTTCCTGATATAACTAAAGAAAATGTTTTGGAAAGTGAGAATTCGTTAATTGTATCTCTAGCACTATTAAATGCCAGTATGTCAATGAACCTTTCATTTTTGATTGATTTTTCTGATGCTCTCGTTCGATATTCGTCTTCACCGGATGATGATTCCATAAAAGCTGAGTTGACTAGATTTCAACAGGCGTTATTAACCGAAGCGATTGCATTGCTTGTTAACGGTAAGGTGAAAGTAAATAATCCTAAAATTTTAGAAGAGTTAATGATTGTTAAAAATAATGGCGTTAATTTTAATAAGCTTAACAAGAGTCTTAATGACTACTCAATTGCTGTTGGGGATCTGCCTAGTGATTTTTCTGCTAGTAGTACCAATTGGAGTGCTAAAGATTTTAACGGAGAGAGTCATTGGTGGTGGGTTAGCGATTTTAATAGTAATAAAGAAGAATGGCTGCAATTAAACTATTTGGAGCCGTTTGTTGTTACTCAGGTTGATATTGGTTTAAATAATGCTTATCCAATACGTGATGCTCAAATTCAAGGCAGTAATGATGGATCAGCATGGGATGACCTTGTTGATGTGGCTTCTAAAAATATTAGTGATAGTAAGCAATATGTTGAGCATATAAGCTTGAGTTTAAATTCTAATAATCCTTACAAGTACTATCGGTTACTTACTCAACCTACGGAAGCTATTTGGTTGGAATATTTTTGTTTATATTCAAGTTCTGATTCAAACGATTTCCCTTGTGAATCTAGTGAATTGCATCTGAATACTAAAGCTTCTAGTTACAAATTTTCAGCTATAAATGTTAATAGTCCTGAGCCAGATACTTGGTGGGTAAGCGATCTTGCCTCTGGTAAAGAAGAATGGTTACAGGTCAGCTACAACCAGCCGGTGCTTGCGAAACAAGTTTCTGTAGTCATCAAACAGGATAATCAAGGTGTATTGCCAGAAATACAGGGCAGCAATGATGGTGATAGTTGGGAAACATTAGCTCCCGTTTCTATGAATATTTATCCAGGTGAATATATGGATGATGATGGTTTTAGACATTTCAGTATTGATTTAGATATTAGTGACGGCTATAGGCACTATCGTTATTATTCGAAAATATCAGATTTTATTTTAATTTCAGTCTTTAAATTGAACTTGTAATTATCAAGACTAATGAATATTTACTGGTGGGGATTTCCCAATGAAAAATTTGTTTATTTTTTCTATCTTGTTGGTTTTACATGTATACGTTCATTCAGCACCTCCTATTATCACAAGTTCTCCGGTTTCAGAGGTAGATCAAGATGCACTTTATTCTTATGATTTTAAGGCAAGTGATAGTGATAACGAACCTTTACTATGGTCGGTTAAGACAGGCTATACCTTACCAAGCTGGTTATCCTTATCAATCAATTTCGGAAGTGTTACAACCATTGCTGGTTCAGGCTTTGCTAGCAGTAGCGATAATGTTGATCCCTTATTAGCAACTTTTAATAATCCTTGGGGTATGGTTGTTACGAGCTCTAGAGATATATTTATTTCAGAATCTAATGGCTATGCGATTAGAAAACTTGATGCCATTACGGGTTCAGTAAGTACCGTAGCAGGAGCACAGGTAGCAGGATCTAATGATCACGTAGACAGCCTACTCGCGACATTTAATCGTCGAAGTTTTTTAGCTATAGATAGAGATGAAAATATTTTCGTTGCTGATAATCATAACAATGTAATAAGGCGAGTTGACTTCACCACTGGTGGGGTCACGACTGTCGCTGGGTCAGGTTCTGCAGGAAGTTTAGATAATGCTAATCCATTGCTGGCGACCTTTTCACGCCCTCATGGTATTGCACTTGATAGTGATAATAATATATATGTAATCTCTGAACGTAGAGTACGACGAATAGATGCGATAACAAAAGCGGTAACGACCATTGCTGGGTCTGCTGCTACTGGTTTATCTGATAATACTGCCCCATTATTAGCAACCTTCTCTTTTCTTCGTGGTATTGCTATTGATAGCAACGATGATATTTTTTTAGCTGATATGTATAAAATCAGGAAAATTGATTCTGTAACAGGAGCTGTTTCTACGATAGCGGGATCGGGAGCATCTGGATCAACAGATAATATCGATCCTATGTTAGCTACTTTTAACAGCCCGTACTCACTTGCAATAGATAGTCGTGATAATGTTTTTGTAAGTGGTACTCTTAATCATAATATACGTAAAATTGATTATTTAACTGGTGAGGTTACGACTGTTGCTGGAAGTAAAACTGTAGAGTCTGGATTTAATGATGATAGCGATAGTTTATTAGCCAGATTCTACAATCCTTTAGGAATTTCTATTGATAGTAATGATAATATTTATATCTCTGATTATTCAAACCATAGAATTCGGAAAGTTAGTAGTGGGCAGAAATTAACGGGAAAACCGACCAATAGCGATATTGGGGATCATAATATATGTTTAATCGTTAATGATGGCACAACCGATGTTGATCACTGCTTTGCCATTACGGTTAATAATATCAATGATGCTCCGGTAATGACGGGTTCACCGAGCATTACAGCAAATGAAGATTCGGCTTATAGTTTTATGCCAGCAGTTACTGATGTAGATACTGTTGATAGTCATAACTTCAGTATTACGAACAAACCGAGTTGGGCTACTTTCGTAGCCAGTACGGGGTTATTAACAGGAACACCTATCAATTCAGATGTTGATGTGTACCCTAATATTATTATTACGGTTACTGATGCGGCGGGTGCAACAGACACTCTAACTAGCTTTACCATCACAGTTAACAATACCAACGATGCTCCGCTAATTTCTGGTTCACCTGCAACTTCGGTTAATGAGGATGCAAATTATAGCTTCATTCCATCAGTAACTGATATTGATCTAGGGGATACATACAGTTATAGCATTAGCAATCAGCCGCAGTGGGCTACATTTGATAGTATTACGGGCACTTTATCGGGTATACCGACAAATTCGGATGCCGGAATGCATCCTAATATTGTTATTACGGTGACTGATGCCGCTGGTGCGACCGCTAGCCTAGCCAGCTTTGCTATCACAGTAAACACTACCAACGATGTACCGACGATTAATGCTAGCGCACAAGTACTGTTCATTAATGACAAGGAAGAAATCATGCCTTTCGCTAATGTATTACTCTTTGATGATAGCGATACTATTTCTTTATCCCTGAACTTTGATGCTGGCAATGGAATATTGAATGGGAATGGATTCAGTGGTAGTTCTGGAGCTTACAGTATTGCATCTCAGTCAGTGGACAGTGTTCAAACGATATTACAATCGCTACGTTTTATCCCAAGACAGAATCAAGTATCCGCTGGAAACTTTGTTAATACGCTATTTTATTTAACCGCGACTGATGGTGTATTGACCAGTGCTGTGAATAGCTCAATACAGGTTTCAACGGAGTCTGTTAATGATGCTCCGATTGTGTATGGGCAATCTATTAGGGTAGTGGAGGGGAGTATTGCCGATATCGCGTTTTATGCAGAAGATTTAGAGAATGATGAGATTACATTTTCTCAAATGTCTTCCCCTGCTCATGGTGAGTTGGCTATTAGTGGTGATATTGGGACTTATATTTCTGATCAAGGTTACACAGGGGGCGATAGGTTTAGTATTGTCGCTAATGATGGGTTTGATGACTCTTTGCCCTTTGTCGTTGATTTGAAGGTTCTTGCGGAGGGTGATGAAACGATGGCGGTTAATGATACGATCTATCTGCCAGTTAACTCTGTTACGCATCAATATGAATTGGATGTTTTAGCGAATGATAATCAGGCAAACGATCCGCAGTTGGTCAGTGTTTTATGTTTGTTTGGAGAAGTCAGGATAGAGAATAATATGCTGATATTGTATCTAGAAACGATAGCGCAGCCGTTTATTACTTTAACTTATGTGATTGAGGACTCAAGAGGGATTTATGCAAAGGCACAGGTTAATTTGGTATTGGATGGATAGGTTAATTCACAAGTTTTGATCGAGTCTATGTATTTAACACTTGAGAATGGTTTTCATTATTCTGATTTTCTATATAATCCTGCATTAATTAAACAGTAATGTCAGGGAGGAATGGTATGAAATTCCAGCGCAATTATATTCCATTTAAGCAACAGCTACGCATGGTCATGATATTTATGGCCATTTTGTCAGTGATTGAAGTGGTTAACTTTCTGACTTTTCGAAGTCTGGTGCAATTTGGCATTTCACCTCGTAATCTTTTAAGTCTGCCTTTTATATTCACGGCACCGTTTATTCATGGCGGGTTGTGGCATTTCTTTTCTAACATCATTCCCTTGGGCATATTTTCATTCTTGCTGTTACAGCATGGCAAGACCCGATTTTATATGGTTACCGTGACCTGCATTTTATTAACCGGAATAAGTGTTTGGCTCTTTGCCCGCAGTGCCAACCATGTCGGCGCCAGTGGTTTAATTTATAGCTACTTTGGTTACCTATTATTTGCTGGCATCATTAGCCGAGAGTTCAAGCTCATTGTTATCTCTATTCTGGTGGGCTTTGTCTATGGAGGCATGGTATTTGGTGTCTTGCCATTGAATGCCTACGTATCCTGGGAGAGCCACTTATTTGGGCTGTTATCTGGGATAGCGTGTGCATTCTGGTGGGGAAAGCTAGAAGCGAAAGAAATGATAATGAAAGTATAATTATGAAATAGGTTAAGCAATGTACTGCTGATACAGCTGCTGTATTACTGGCAATACTGATGCGACCAATACGAGCGCCATAGAAATATTAAAAAGCCTCTGCTGCTTGGGGCTTTGTAAAATCTGCTTTATCCCCCTGCCAAAAACCAACCACGTGCTACTGCTTATAATTGCGGCGACAAAGAAAATTGCAGCAATTAATAATACCTGCCAATAAATGTCATCATTTAGGGTGGTATAGGCAGAAATAGAGCTGGTTGCGATCACCCAAGCCTTCGGGTTTACCCATTGAAACAGCGCCGCTTGAATAAAGGTAAAAGGCTTAGATTTTTTGCCTTCTAATTTATCAGGACTTGCGCTGGCAATAAGCCACGATAAAAACAGCAAGTAGGCTAAGCCTATTACTTTAATCACTTCGTGCAAAATAGGGTATTGCTCAAAGACAATGCTGAACCCTAGGCCAATTAAAATAACCATCACCGGGAAGCCAATGCAGACGCCGGTAATGTGAGGAATGCTTTTTTTGATGCCAAAGTTCATGCCCGAGGTCATCAACATAATGTTGTTAGGGCCGGGAGTGATGCCTGCAGAGAGGCCAAAGAGAAAGATGGCGAGGTAGAATTCCAATAGACAGCCTTAAATTAACTAAATTGTAAATAAGGCGCGGATATTAGCAGAAAGGCGTTATTAAGAGCAAAGGTAGAGCGCTTAATTGTATGGAACACAGAGTTCGCGGAGCAAAGGCAAACGCGTGCACTGAGAAAAGCCAAAGCGGTTAACCACAGAGGACACAGAGTTCACAGAGAAAAGCGGAGAAAAGCGGAGAAAAGTGGAGAAAAGGATTAGTAACAAAATATTAGCCTGAAGTAGCTGGTTGTCACATTTAATCTTCCCTTTCTTCTTTTCTTTTCCCTCTGTGTAGCGCAGCGGCTCTGTGTCCTCTGTGGTTAATTATTCTTTTAGGCTCTATTTTCCATCACAACAAGGTGCATCAGCCGAAAGGTGAGGCACGAAGTTGCAAGGAGAGTGGCGAGAATCCAGCTGCTCTAGCAAGATACCCTTCCAAGCCAAGTCACAAGCGCCTGTAGAGCCCGGCATGCAAACAACTAACGTATTGTTGGCTAAGCCTGCAAGTGCACGAGATTGAATGGTAGAAGTACCGATATCCGCTAACGAAAGATGACGGAATAGTTCACCAAAGCCTTCGATGGTTTTATCCAATAAAGGAGTAATAGCTTCTGGGGTAGAATCGCGGCTAGTAAAGCCGGTACCGCCGGTTAATAAGATCACATCCACTTCGTCTGCTGCGATCCAAGCAGAGGCAATCGCGCGAATCTGATAGATATCGTCTTTAACGATAATCTTGTCTTCATAGCGATGGCCGGCGTCTTGTAAGGCTTCTACTAGGTATTTACCCGAGGTATCCGTTTGATCGTTACGGGTATCGGATATGGTTAATACTGCGATGCGTAGTGGGGTGAATTCTTTGCTGGCATGGTTGCCCATGGTATTTCTCCAAATAAAGAAATGAAAATAGATAATGAAGGCATTAGATAGTAGGAAGAAGTGAGATGCAAGAATGCATCTCACGGCGCTAAGGCTAGTGTGGCCTCTCTAATGTGGCGAGGTACCTTCACGAACGCCTTCCATATTAGGCAGCTTGTGAGCAATCCCTTTATGGCAGTCGATACAGGTCTTCTCACCGCTGGCTAATGCACTGGAGTGCTGAGCCGACGCCCGCTTACTTTGACGGGTAAAGTCCATCGAGTCGAATTGGTGACAATTACGACACTCTAAAGAATCGTTAGCCTTCAAACGTGTCCATTCATGCTGTGCCAGTTCTAAGCGATGCGCTTCAAACTTTTCACGGGTATCAATGGTACCGAATATCTTGCCCCAAACTTCTTTAGAAGCCTGCATCTTACGAGCAATTTTATCGGACCAGTTATGCGGTACGTGACAGTCAGAGCAAATTGCACGAACACCTGAGCGGTTGCTGTAGTGGATCGTAGTTTGCAATTCCATGTACACGTTATCACGCATTTCGTGACAACTGGTGCAGAACTCTTCGGTATTGGTTAATTCCATGGCGGTATTAAATCCACCCCAGAAAATAACCCCAGCGATAAAGCCACTAATGGTTAGAAACCCCAAGGATAAGTGAACCGCTGGCTTGGACAAGATAGTCCACATCAGCTTTAACAAATGAATGATCTTTTTCATATCAGCCTCTACTTCTTATCACTAGAGTTATTACGAGAGTGAGATTGCTGAATCAGTTTATTCATATCAACAAACTCATTTTCAACCAAAGGTTCAGTTTCCAACTGATGCACGTGACATTGAGTACAGAAGTAACGGCGAGGAGAAACTTCACCCAAGAACTCACCATCGCGATTCATGTAATGAGTCACACTAACGGCTGGGGCTTGCGCTTCATCAGCAAACTTACGTGCGTGACAATCCATGCACTTATTAAAGTTTTTATCCAACTGATATTTACTAATATCATGTGGAATCGTCGGTGGCTGTTGAGGGTAGTCACGCTGACGTTTTAGGTCGTTGTTTTCTACCTTATCAATGATTGGCGGTGTCACTTCGGCATTTAAGGGGGCAGTGCCGCGCAGTGTTGATACTTGCGGCGCATTATCCATAACGGTTTCAGCTGATGCAGTCGATGGCAGTACAATCGAAGAAACGGCTAAGACAGCAGTCATAGCAAAAGTCATTGCGTTTTTTACAGCTTTATTTACAAGAGTCGCTTTCATAGTCATTCTCCTTATACCTTCTCAATTTTCACGGCGCATTTTTTGTAGTCAGTCTGTTTTGATAATGGGTCGGTCGCATCAAGCGTGACCTTATTAATCAACTGACTGGCATCAAACCAAGGTACAAACACAAGTCCGATCGGTGGCTTATTACGGCCGCGCGTTTCGATACGAGTTCTGATTTCACCGCGACGAGAAATAACTTTCACTTCATCTCCACGACGCATGCCACGTTTCTTAGCATCTTCAGGGTGCATGAAACACACCGCATTAGGGAATGCTTTGAACAGCTCAGGTACACGCTGAGTCATCGAACCAGAATGCCAATGTTCTAAAACACGACCGGTGCTTAGCCACATGTTGAATTCTTCATCTGGAACTTCTGCTGGTGGCTCGTACGGTAATGCAAAGATAATCGCTTTATTATCTTTCTTACCGTAAAACTGCCAACCGGTACCTTCTTTAACGTATGGATCGGAGCCTTCTTTAAAGCGCCACTTAGTTTCAACACCGTTCACGACAGGCCAGCGTAAACCACGCTCTTTATGGTAGCGATCGTAGTCGGCTAAATCGTGACCATGGCCACGGCCGAAGGATGCATACTCTTCAAACAAACCTTTTTGAATGTAGAAACCAAAATCTTTGGATTCTTGGTTTTCATAATTAGGGCTGATTTGATCCAGTGGGAATTTATCCACTTGGCCATTTTTATAAAGTACTTCGTATAACGTTTTACTTTTAAACTCAGGGTTTTCGGCTAATACTTTCGCAGGCCAAACTTCATCAGTGGTAAAACGCTTAGAAAATTCTATTAACTGCCATAAGTCAGAGCGTGCATCACCCGGTGCATTGACCAGTTGATACCAAACCTGAGTTCGGCGTTCAGCATTACCAAAGGCACCTTCTTTTTCTACCCACATTGCAGACGGTAGAATCAAATCTGACGCTTCCGCTGTGACTGTTGGATAAGCATCGGAAGTAATGATGAAATTATCGGGATTACGATAACCCGGTAGTATTTCTTCATTAATATTGGCGCCGGCTTGAACGTTGTTATTCACTTGGTTCCAGCACACATTGATCTTGCTGTCTTTTAGATCACGTATTTGCTTAACCGCGTGAGAACCCGGTTTACCGTTCAAAATTCCTGCTGGAATTTTCCAAAGCTTTTCAGATAATGCTCTATGCTTAGGGTTTTTCACTACCATGTCGGCCGGTAAGCGGTGAGAGAAGGTGCCTACTTCACGCGCAGTACCACAAGCCGAAGGCTGGCCTGTTAATGAGAATGGGCTATTACCTGGCTCAGCAATTTTTCCAGTTAATAAGTGGATGTTGTACAACAAGTTGTTTGTCCAAACACCACGAGTATGCTGATTTACACCCATAGTCCAAAGTGACATGACTTTGATTTTTGGATCGGCATAAAGTTTGGCAATTTTCTCAATGGTTTTAGCCGGAACACCTGACATTTCTTCAGCGTATTCGAAAGTATAAGACTTAACGAATTTAGCAAATGCGTCTAGATCAATCGGTGATGAAGCGCCGGAGTTCGGATTCTTCGCTTTCATTTGTAATTCGTGAGTCGGGCGTAAGCCATAACCAATATCGGTTACACCTTCACGGAAGTTTACATGCTTGTTAATGAAGTCATGATTCACATTGCCACTTTCGATGATGTAGTTGGCAATCGCGTTCAATAACACCATGTCGGTTTGCGGAGTGAAAACCGCAGGGATATCGGCAAGGTCAAATGAACGATGTTCGAAGGTAGAAAGGACCGCCACTTTAACGTGTGGATTACTTAAGCGACGATCGGCAATGCGCGTCCAAAGAATCGGATGCATCTCGGCCATGTTCGAGCCCCAAAGTACGAACGCATCGGCGGCTTCCATATCATCGTAGCAACCCATTGGCTCATCGATACCAAAGGTGCGCATGAAACCACCTACCGCAGATGCCATACAGTGACGTGCGTTAGGATCAATGTTATTTGAAAGGAAGCCGGCTTTCATTAACTTAACCGCGGCGTAACCTTCGTGCACAGTCCACTGACCCGAACCGAACATACTGATGCCTTCAGGGCCTTTTTCTTTTAATACTTTCTTAAACTTCTCTTCCATAATATCGAAGGCTTCATTCCAAGATACTGGAGTGAACTCACCTTCTTTATCATATACGCCGTCTGTTTTACGCAACATCGGCGTAGTAATACGATCTTTGCCATACATGATTTTAGAAAGGAAATAGCCTTTCACACACGATAGGCCTTTATTTACCGGCGCTTTCTCATCACCGTGCGTTGCAACAACCTTTCCATCTTTTGTCGCTACGCTAATACCGCAACCGGTACCGCAAAAACGACACGGTGCTTTTGACCAGGTTAGTTTATTGGCTTTACTGGAAGTAATGATGTTACTGGCGCTAGCGGGTAAGCTAATACCGGCGACTGTTGCAGCGGTGGCTGCAGCTTGGGCCTTAATGACATCACGGCGAGTTAGTTTCATATGCTTTCTCCGACTCTGAATGCTAATCTTTTTTAATTTTAAAATTCGTTTAATACTAAATTTTTACTGCACAGTCTGCGTTGCCGTTTCTGCGTCAGCCGGTGCTTCACCGTCTTCAACTTCACAGAGCTGTGGCTGATATATTTGTTCTATGGGTTGATCATCAGTTTGATCAATTTCATCGTCTAGCTCATCAAGGGCTGCAACTTGGTGATAGACCATCGAGGTATTGATAACGCCTTCGATGGCAGAAATAAGATCGATGCGATCTAAAATAATACCTTGGTGTTTCGCTTCAGTAACCACAACGAATTTACCTTGTGCATCGCTGCCATGAATCTCTAAATCGGCTTGAGCTAATAATGCTTTTTCAACGGTTTGATGTTTGTCAGCTTTGCAAAAAACAATAAAGCTGCTGATGTGACTTTCTTCAGTGACATCGTCTAATGCAATTTTGTTGGTTCTCATAATTGAGCTCCGATTTTATTGTCACCCACGGTATGAACAGAGGCGGGTGAGGCAATAGGGTTAATGCTGATTGATTGCGAAGGGCAGGTAGAAACGCAAGCGCCACAACTGGTGCAGTCTTCAATATTGATCTCAGGGGTTTGAATAGCCCCTAAAGACACATTTTTTGGCCAAGGCATTGTAATCGCAGCGGTATCACAAACATCTTTACAACTCTGGCAATGGATTTTCTGTTTCGCTAGGCAAGAATCATCAATATTGATATTAAAATAGAAGGCTTGTTGATTTGCATGATCGCCGACCTGCTTTAATAAAGCAGCGGGTTCACAAGCTTCTATACAGGCTTCGCAGAAAGTACACTCACCCCGATTAAAATCGATTTCTGGAAAACCACCATCGGCTTTAATAATAATGTCTTCTTCACACGCAGAGATACACTCGCTACAACGGGTACACTTATCAGTAAATAAGGATTCACTGAGTGCCCAAGGAGGACGCTGAGGTAACCATCGATCTTCTGAATTGGATTCTTCGGTTGCGCTTGAAGAAGTTACTAGAGCTGCAGGGCGGCGAAAGAAGGCGCGACGTGAATGGTCAATATTAGCCATGATATTTTCCTAAAATCCTTAACCTAGCTTCCAGGAGGTCCATTAAGGATTTGCATAAACCAAACCATGAAACCATAAGCAGCGATACCACCAATGGTTAATGCTGGAATAACTACAAAGGTCAAAAAGAGCGATGTGGTTAATTCCGCTTTCTTAGTGCGGGACTCGATTGGGACTAGGTCATCAGGCATGCCGATTCACTCCGTAACTTATATTGAATACATAACGTATAATCTTAGGAGTAATACTAAGCTTTGCCCAAAATAGTGCTATTGAATTGAAACGACATAAATTGACACATGTCAGGTATTGCCGAGGTATTGGCCGTTATGGACTCTAAGGCGTATATTGCTGATTGTTATATTACTAGTTGGTGATAATGAGTATTATTTATATCTAGTGGCAACGGTGAATAAATCGTTGTCTAGATAAGAAAATTAAACAATAAATGAAGGATAGAAATATGAAAGGAAGCTGCTTATGCAAGGCTGTTCAATACCAAGTGAAGCAATTAGATACTCCAATAGCGCACTGCTCTTGTCATACTTGCCGTAAAGCACACGCTGCTGCCTTTAATACTGGCGCAGGTGTTATACCTGAAAATTTTAAGTGGCTAAAAGGAGAGGAAGAGCTTTCATCTTATGAATCCTCCCTGGGTAAAAAAAGATATTTTTGTAAAAATTGTGGTTCGCAAATTGTTGCGATAAAAGAGAATCATCCTTATTACGTTCTTCGTGTCGCGACGTTAGATGATGATCCCGGTAAAACTCCAGAATCATATATTTGGCAGTCGCATGAGGTGACTTGGCTTGACTACAAAACAGAGATTCCTTCATTTTTAGAATGGCCAACTGATCGCTAATGCCCTTCGACGCATTAATCACAAGGTGACAGCTATCTTTTCATTGCTATTTTTATTGACGGATACTTCACGGCTAATCGCTGCGCGGCCATCGTAAAACCATAATTGAATGAGGACTTTGTTTAAGTGTTGAGGCATTGAAAATGTATGCTGTGTTTTATCTTTAATTAATGAACTGGCTAGCATCCGGCTATCATAATCTACCTGCCATTGCGCTTCTGTGAGTTCTTCATAGATAGAATAAATAGAGAGGTATGCGGGGATGCCTCCTTGCGCACTGATATCCACTGATAGCTGAACTTGGTTATGTGAAATAAACCTCATATCAGTGGGCGCAACAAGATCACTTGTGCTCAGAACGGTCGACTCGGTTAATTCTTCAGGCTCGGCTAACTCTTCAGGTTCAGTTGTTTGGGTGGGTTCTTTATCGGGTAGGCTAGTTTGAGCTTTATTAGCATCATTACAGGCGATGAGACTGAGCATTACAAGCACTAAAGTTGTTGTTCTTAATAGTAAACCGTACGCTAAATATTTCATGATAATACCTCTATACAATATTAAGTTTTTCAATTTCGAAGCTGACTTTATGCCTATTTTTATGGGTAAACTTTGTTAACGACTCTCTGTGCTTCTAGGTACCAATTTGTATTCTCAACTTTATTGGTGGTTACGTAGTGTTCAAAGTCTGGATAGGCTTTTAATAAATCAATACCACTGCGAGGGTGCTTCCACTCTGTCGCAATTTCCATTGACCAGGGAAGGTTATTGGCATTTTTATAATAGCGGCCACTAGCAGGATGTGAGGTATCGTCAGCCAGAGTTAAGAAATTTTCATTCGCTTGTTCTGTGGGTTCGATATCAATGAGATGAATTTCAAGTTCACGACCAGGCTGAGTATCAAATACCATACCGTGATAAAAACTCTCTGTGGCGAAGATGAAAGGATCATATAAGGTGCTAATTTTTGTAGCGTCTTGTAGTTCCGTGAAAGGCAGGCTGAGTTCAAAGGCAAATTGGATGTGGTCAGTGCAGTCTGAGTCGGTGCGATAAAACTCACAACTCGTGGTGACCAAGTCCCATACGTCTGTCGCGATTATCGCGATCAGTTCATCACTGGTGCTTTCAATGGGATTGTCTTGCTCCACGGCATCAAAATCAGTTATAGCATTACCTGTATCATCCATTTTGGTATGACGATAACGCATCTTACTGGTATCGACGGCACTCGCTTGAATACTCGGAATACGGATAGCAAAGCCATTATGGAATTGCGCACCAATGGCTAGAAGTTGTCCATAGACATCGACTCGTTGTAATTGATCATCTTTAATAACGGTCAAGGTGCGATAATGAAAAACAACATCGTTCATATCAAAGTCTCCTTCAATCGGCCAGGCATCTTCATAAGCTAGGGTGACATAAGAACCGTTAGTCGGGTAATACTGGTAGCTCACTCCGAGATCTGAAATCTCGATAGCATGATCTTCCACTTCACCATCGGCCGCGCCGCCGGTAATACCGATATCTGTTTGCGAACCAAAACGGAACCGCGCCCAGCTAGGACTAAATTCTGCTGTAATAGGGACACGTACCAGCAAATTATTATTACCCTTGATTAAAGGTATATTTTCAAAAATCTGCTCACCCTCATCGGTAAAATCACCGTCACTATTCCAGTCAAACCAGGCCTGTAAATATCCGCTCTTTGAGGCGTTTACCACGACCACATTATCCAAGCCACGGGCGAGGCCTGTGACGAAGCCAATGCCATTTTCATCATCAATACCTACTTGATCATCAGACACGAGTCCTAGCCTTGCATCGGGTTCACCATCAGGAGGTAGTCTGCCTAAATAAGGGCCATCAGTGACAATTTCATGACGTGGGCCATTCTTTGCGAGGCTGGTATTATAAGAGTCGGGAGCATCACCAAAATCAATGGTGCTAAGCCCTTCACTTTCATCTATTAAGGGAGCATTTGCACAACGAGCACCATCATTTTGTCCCGATAATGGCCCTGTTGCGAATAGGACAGCAAGATAAGGGGCGCTGCCGGATTCGCCAACGTTGGATAAATCGATTTGATAGATTTTCCCATCTTGATTACGAGCAACGTAATACATACCGTTAACATCGAAATAACCTGCACCAAAAGTTCCTACTTCTCCGGTCGATCCTAAATCTGTCGTAGTACCTGTATCTTTATCAAATTCATATAATATGCCCGAACTATTATCGACACCGTATAATTTATCGTTACTGGGATGAAAAGCGAAGTCGGTTAAATTGCGTTCAGCGACGGTCGTAATGGTTTCGATCGCAAGATAATTATCGGCAGCTTCATCAAGATTCATTTTATAGAATCCTTTATTTTTACGATAAAAATAATAGTGATGGTTATATACGTCACCGACAAAGAAATTTCCCGAAGGTTGATTAGTAACCGCTAATTCAGTTTGTTGGAAATCACTGTCCAAGCGCACGAATTTGCGTTTGGTGGTATTGAAACCAAATAAATACCGCAGGCTGGAGCCGTCCCCAGCCGTAAAATCATCAAAGCCGACGCCATTAACATTACCATTACCGACGACCAGGTCACCATCAAAATTCCCCACATCATCTTGCAAAATGACATCGGTACCCGTTACCAAATTAACACCATAGACAGTGGTAGGATTTCCTTGGAATAAGAAGGCTTTCGTTGGGCAGGTTTCAAACGGGGCTGAATTTGCCAACTGGCTTACGCTTAATAGCATGATAAAAATTATACGGTTCGTCATGGAATGCACCTAGATTATTAAACTGTACAATAGCTATAGCAAGGGCAGTGCCATGCTTGATGAATTCACTTAAGTCTTTGATTATCAAGTACTAAATGCTGTATGTACGATTTTGCAAAATGCACTTTTATAATGAACAAAAAATTTATAATTGCAAAATGCAAAATAAATTGCGAAAAAAATCATATAACACTCTAGCCTGTTATCAATAACAGGCAGTCAGAAACGATAAAACCTATTCAGATCAGTGAGTTAAATGTACTAACATAATATTGGCCCGTATTTCGCAACGCCATCAATAACTTTTTCAGTAAACGCTTTAAAGTAATTGATGGTTGAGGGGAATAATATGTGTGGAATATTCGGTGTTATTAATGATCAAAATGCAGCGCAAACTTTATTAGCCGGTTTGAAAGCGCTTGAGTATCGAGGTTATGATTCAGCCGGTATTGCGATTGTTGAAGGCAGTGCTATCGATTGCTGTCGAGCAAATGGCAAGCTGGTTAATTTAGAAACCGCCTTAGAAGGTAGCCCACTTACGGGTACAACGGGCATTGCTCATACTCGCTGGGCAACGCATGGTGAGCCGGCGTTAAATAATGCACACCCTCATGTTGCCGATAACGTTGCTCTGGTTCATAACGGCATTATTGAAAATTACCAAGAGTTGCGTCTTGAACTTGAAGCCTTAGGTTATGGATTCGATAGTGAAACAGACAGTGAAGTTTTACCTAAACTTATTAGCCATTATTTAGCCCAGGGATATAAGCCGTTAATGGCAACCAAGCGAGCTTTATCAAGGGTGCGTGGTACTTATGCAATTGGCGCTTTATTTAATGGTAAAGAAGGACAAATTATTGCAGCGCGTCGAGGCAGCCCATTGGTGGTTGGCTTTAATGAGCAATCTGCTTTTATTGCTTCTGATGCGGTCGCCGCCGGCTTATTAGCTACCGAAGTGATTTATTTAGAAGAAGGTGATCTTGCGTTAGTCGAAGCAAAGGAAGTTTACATTTTTGATAAGCACATGGATATTGTCAGTCGTCCTAAAGTGAAAATTGAGAAGGAAGAAAAGCAAGTTAATAAAGGGGGTTATGAACATTACATGCATAAAGAAATTCATGAACAGCCTGAAGCTGCACAAAAAACGTTGGATGGTTTAAACCAGCTGACACTTGATGCGGTTCCCGATATGGATTTTTCTAACATCGACCGTTTGCATATCATCGCTTGTGGTACCAGTTATTATGCCGCGATGGTGGCTAAATATTGGTTTGAAAAAATAGCGCGGTTACCGGTTGAAGTTGATCTAGCGTCTGAATTTCGCTATCGCGAACCCCCTATGATGGAAAAAGGCGGTTGTATGTTTGTATCGCAAAGTGGTGAAACCGCCGATACGTTAGCCGCGCTGCGCTATGCCAAGGAACAAGGACAATATTGCTTATCCATTGTGAATGTCGCACAAAGCTCGATAGCGCGCGAGTCTGATTTTGTTTATCGCACTTTATGTGGACCCGAGATTGGTGTGGCTTCGACCAAGGCATTTACCTCGCAATTAACTGTGCTAGCTAAACTCGTTGTCAAAGCCGCGGGAGAACGAAAAATTCATAACGATGCCTCGCTAGAAAAAATGATGAAAACATTGTCTGAAATTCCTCAATGCATTAGCACTGCGCTCCAGCAAGAACCGTTAATCAGTGAAGTGGCGAAAACATTAGTCGAAGCAAGAAGTACTATTTTTCTGGGGCGCGGACAGTGTTACCCGATCGCAATGGAAGGCGCGTTGAAACTGAAAGAAATATCCTACATTCACGCAGAAGGTTACGCCGCAGGAGAACTAAAACACGGCCCCATTGCGTTAATTGATGATCAAATGCCGGTGGTTGTATTAGCTCCGTATGATGGTTTGTTTGAAAAAACGCTATCAAACTTGCAGGAAGTAAGAGCAAGAGGGGCCAAAGTTATCTTGATCAGTGATCATCGGGGTATTGCTGCCTGTGTCGGTACCGATGGCGAGAGCCTGGTTGATTCGATGATTGAAATGCCGGTGGTGTGTGAATCTTTACAGCCGATTATGTATTCAATTCCGATGCAATTATTGTCTTATCATACAGCACTATTGCGCGGCACCGATGTTGATCAACCGCGTAATCTTGCTAAATCGGTGACGGTTGAATAATAGAACTCCAAGGGTATTTATTCGACGATCGATACGACTGTTTATACGGTAGGTTATTCACTGAGGTAGATATTATGCAACTTTTATATTCGACAAAAACGTGGTTAAAGCAGTCTCAATCGCCACTGGCAAAGGCAATGATGACCGTGATTAACAGCATTCGATTTATCGAAATACCTTCCATTTCGATCTTGCATAAACCGTTATATTGGTTACATGTCTCTTTAGTGAATAGTATTAATAATGCTTTACGAATTTTGTATTGGACGCCCCTATTTAAAAGTCGCTTATCTTCTTGTGGTAAGCGTTTCTATCTTTATAGCGCGATGCCACAGGTATTAGGCCGCTTAGATATTCATGTGGGGAATAATACACGTATGTCGGGCATCTCTACCTTGTGCGGTCGTAGCGGTGGCAATGTGATGCCTGAGTTAATCATTGGGGATAATGTCGATATCGGTTGGCAAAATAGCATTAACGTAGGTCGCCGCATAGTGATTGGCGATAACGTAAGGCTCGCAGGGAAAGTTTTCTTAGCCGGATTCCCAGGTCACCCACTTGATGCAGAAAAACGGGCTTTAGGTTTAGCAGAAGAAGATCATCAAGTGGGCGATATTATTTTAGAACGAGATGTTTGGTTGGCGACCGGAGTAACAGTGATGGCGGGGGTTAGAATCGGTGCGGGTACAGTCGTCGCCGCGGGCAGTGTGGTGACTCATGATTTACCTGCAGGAGTGGTTGCAGCGGGTATGCCAGCCAAAGTGATTAAAAATATTGGAGAGCAGTAATGAATAATTTATCTGATAATTATCCCATGATTATGTTCGGTGAAGACTGGGGCTCGCATCCTAGTAGTAGTCAGTATTTAGCGCGGGAGCTGTCGAAGTATCATAGCATTACCTGGGTTAACTCTATTGGTTTAAGAGCCCCCCGATTTACCCTCTCAGATATTGGGCGGGCGTTGAATAAATTGAAAGCCATATTGAATTTTGGTGGCGACAAAGTGACAAAAAATGCTCACGAAGGCATGAATTGGAAACCTAATGTGGTAAATCCATTAGCTATTCCTTTTCATGGCCAAAGTTGGGCCCGCTGGTTAAATCAAAAGTTGATAACAAATAAATTGTTTAATGTGTTTAAAGATAATAACTCATTAGACCTTGCTAAAGAGAAACCCATTTTATGGTTGTCACTTCCTAGTGCAGAACCGCTATTAGGGAAAATTAACGAATGTTTTAGCATCTATTATTGTGGTGATGATTTTTCTTCATTAGAAGGCGTTGATCATGATGTGATGGAACAATTAGAGAAAGAGCTGGTTGAAAAAGTTGACTTGATTTTAGTGGCTAGCGAGACCTTATCGAAAAAATTTCCTGCCGATAAGACCGTCTTTATTCCACACGGTGTCGCAGATTATTTTTTCGAAGCGCCAGATGCACGCCCTAAAGATTTGCCTTTAGGCCCTGTCGCTGGTTTTTACGGCAGTTTAAGCGGATGGGTAGATCAACAGCTAATCATTCGCACGGCGCGCAAGATGCCTCATTGGAGTTTTGTGATTATTGGTCCGCAGCGTTGTTTTGTCGAGCATTTACGCCGCGAACCGAACATCTATTTATTGGGAGAGAAAGACCATCGAGAACTGCCAAGCTATGTTCATCATTGGCAGGTATCGCTATTACCGTTTAAAGATAATGCTCAAATCAGAGCCTGTAATCCATTAAAACTTAGGGAATATTTAGCCATTGGAAAACCTATTGTCAGTACGGATTTTCCTGCATTAGCGCCTTATAAAGATTGGATTACCGTGGCTGGCAAGGATGATTTCTGCGCGGCGATTGAAAACGCAGCGGCTGAAGTGCCCAAAGCAAAAGAGTTGATGTTGAATACCTCGGGCACAGATTTTTTCTCTGCGATCGAAGATTGGTCCGATATTGAGAAAATTCGCCGAGTTCGACAGCGTCGTTCTAGTCAGGTAGGTAGCCATAGCTGGCAGGCAAGAGCCTTAAAAATAGAGCGAGAGATACTTCAGCGTATTCAGATAGAGAGGACCAATACCGATGGCTAAAGTTAAGCGAAGGTTGATGGTGATATTAGAGCTTTGAATTAATGAATGACAGAGTATGAGTGCTGGCAGTGCATTATAAATGAATGGGAAGATATTATGGTTTCACTTATATTTATCGGCTTATTACAAATCTCATCTGGGTTATTGGATAAGGATGTTCAATTACCTTGGCAGATGCAGATAGATAAACAAAGAGTTGAAATACTTAGTGAGAAGAACGTTTTAGTCATTAAGGGAATCAACCCTAATTTTGGTTCTGAGTTGCTGGTTATTCGATTGGATGATGAAAATAGTCATGATTATTACAGTCGTTCGAATTTAGAGAGGCGAGTAAAGTCAGGTAGTTTTGAACTACGACTTCCTATGGGAGGAATAAAAAAAGAGAATAAAGAGAGGTTAGATATTAATAAGCTGAAACGCTTATATATTTTTAATGCGGATAAATACCAAACGAAGCACCTTGGGGTTGGTAGTAAAAGCAGGCTGCGTAAAAAAGTAAGAATAAATTCTATTGAATTTGAACAAAATGAACCTTTGCCGAAATTTGTTCATGCTTATGATTTTGGTACTAGGCATAGTGAGGTCTTAGAAGGCAGTCAGCAAGTGAGCCTAGTGGTTAATAATAAGTCCTTTTCACCGATTCAATTATTTGGACAAATGCGAGAGATCGAACGGCCTGGGCCAGAACCCTGGGGCAGGGATGGTATTGCTGGTATTGAAGAACTACGTTTGCCATTGGCAAAAGGATTGTGGCGTATTGTTCTGTTTAGAGAGGATTTAGGCGAATGGGAAAATCTCCCTAGGCAAATGAATTTAGACCTCGCGATTAATGGCATTAAACAAATAACGCCGACAAAGAATAGCGCTTCACAATGGTATCAAAAAGAATACTTGAAATTTTATCATCAGCAAGCCAATACCGATCCTTGGCAAGATATTGTAAAGCATCGGGGGTTAGTTCAAAGCTATGATTTTGAACAGCTATCCGACCAGCTTTCAATTCAATTATTAGGCGATAGTCCGCAACAACGTTTTATCAGTGGCATGATTTTACAAAAGCTGGATGAGAAGATATATCAAGATGTAAGTAACGGCTTATTGCTAGTCAATCAGCGGCGAGAGCGTTACTTTCGTCAACATTGGATGGTTGAAAATCAAATATTAGTGACCAAAAAAACGTTAAGTAGCTCACCAATATCCCTCAATAAGCTTACCTTGGCGCAAGGGGAAGGGCGCTTAGTTGAGTTCGATCTTGAGCTAGGCAGCGCCGCAAGCCCAAAATGGGAGTCTTCATTTATCAATAGTGGTGGTTATGTTGAAGTCCGGCGTTCACTGCCACGTTGGCGTAGAGCGGGCAGCGCACAAACGATTAAAAAGAAATTCAATCATTTAACCGCATTGAAAAAAGAAAGATTAAACCAGGGACCGCATAAAATTTCAATCTGGTTGAAATCTGACGAATTGCAAGCTGGAGATTATGGGTTTTCCTTAGCGTTCACTAATGACAATGAACAAATAATCAGTCATGTCCAATTTGAGATTGAAGTACTTGCTCAAAAACTACCGATGAATGAACAGAAAGTCGGTATATACCTTGATCACAGTCCGCACCTACAATTTTTTGAAGAGTGGAAACCATTGCAGTTGGCTCAGATTTATTGCGATTTGAATTATTTAGACCGTTTAGATCTACGGGCTTTATCTCCACCGATGGCCTTACCGACAGAAGATAATATTGAGTTATGGCTAAATGAATTGGCCTTATATAAAGAATTCTATGGTGAGGCTGATCTGCTGGCGTATACCCCTTATAAACGCTTAAAAGAGGTATTAAGTGAAGAGACCTTGCAGGTGAGAATGGCTAAGTTAGCGATCTTAAGTCAGGGAGATATTAATGTGTATTGGTCGATTGCAGATGAAGCGTTAAAAGAGACACTACCGCTTATTAAACAAGATGCTCAGCGTTTGCATTCTGCAAACCAGTTTGCAAAAGCAGCCGGACACTTAAATAATCCCAACCAGAAAGAGCTGATTAAACCGTTAGATTTGATCTTAATTAACCATGGTTTTGGCGTAGATAAGCGTGAAATTAAGCAGATCCATAAATCAATTAGTGCTAACGGAAATCAAGATAAGCGTGTTTGGTTATATAATATGCCCGACTTTAGGCTCGCTGCAGGTGCATTCTTATGGCATAGCGGGGCTGATGCTTATGTGCAATGGCATGGCAGAATGCCGACCGCTAACCCTTATGACCCTACCGATGGTAGAGAAGCAGATTATCAATTCTTTTACCCTCAGCCTAGAGCCTGTATGGCTTTACCCGATATTGATAGCGCGCTATTTGAACTCGCTATGGGGCAATATGAATTAAGGTGGTATCTCTGGTTAGAACAGCAAAATGGCCCACAAGCGGAGAAGTTGAAACAGAACATAGAAAGGAAATTAGGGCGGAATTGGCTGCAAGCTGCGAAGGTCGCCCCTCTTCAGCTTGATCAATGGCGCGCGCAAATTATGACCTTGGCACAAAGCTTGATGCTCATAGATGAATATCAAGTTTCTACGTTGTCAGGAGAAGTCAATGAGCCGTCTATTTACCCTAGATACAAGGATCAAAACTGAGGCATTAATACTGATTGTATTTGCCGCAGCCTTGCAATTGTCTGGGTGTGCGTCGACTGTTGAGAAAGATGCTAATAAAAATCTTTTCCAGCAGGCGTTGGTTTTACAGAAGGTTAAAGCCAGCAGTCCTGTGGTTAATACGGTAATACTGCCTCATCGCGATAAAATTGAATGGATTTTCTCAGCTCAACAAGTTCAGCCAAATTCTACACAAAAGCACGAATTATTTGTTTGGTTCTCACAGTTAAAAAATTACAGCGATAATCCCATTCTTTTACAGCTAGGCCCTGATTGGATCTCTAGTTATAGACGTGGCAATGTTTTACGTAAAATGATCCCACGAGGCATACTAATTGAGCAGCAATATGATGATAGCTTGGCTAAGCATAAAATCATATTTTCATTAAAAAAATCGAATGGGAAGTTAGTTAAAGCAGCGGGGGCATTATGAGTCTTCCACTGAACGACAGTATGGCATTAAATAATAGCACAGAAGTTCCTGTAAATAGTGTGTGGAAAAATGTCTATTCATTACTTAACGCGGCTTGGCGTCAGCGATATTTAATATTATTGCCTATATTAATTATGCCACTATTAGGCGGATTGATTGCTATGAGCAGAGGTAAAATATTTGATACTCATACTACAATCTTGGTACAAGAAACATCGAAGTTAAATCCATTCTTAGAAGACTTGTCAGTCTCTACCAACTTAAAAGAACGTATGGCGGCATTAGATACGTTAATGCACAGTCGTCATGTATTATTTTCGGTAGCTGAAGAGCTAGAGCTGATCGATGAAGATACCAGTGTTAGTGATAAAGGCCGAGTCATACGTAAAATCGCCAGTGGACTTAAATTGAGTCAAGAGGGTAAGGACCTGGTTAAAATTTCCTATCGTTCAGGCACGCCCAGTAATATGAAAGAAATTTTAGAGGTTGTGAGTCTTCATTTTATTGAACAGTTATTAGCCCCAGAGAGATCTTCAATCGAGCAGTCGGAAAAATTTATTCTACAGCAACTTACCTCCCAAAAATTACAGTTATTAGCTGCGGAAAATAAATTGGCGATATTCAAACAGGAGTATGCAACCGATTTACCGGCTTTTCATGGGGGTAATATCAAGCGTTTAAGGGAACTTAAACAATTGCTAGCGAAAAAAGAAATTGACTGGTCAGCTGCGAAGGCCGTATTGAAATCGATGAATAAGCAATTGTCTTCTACAAATCCTGTTGTTGCCGCGATAGAAAATAGAATCGTGCAGCTAACAAGTGAATTAGCCTTATTAAGAGCACGTTATACCGATCAACATTCAAAGGTTGCGAATGTTCAGCGCCAGGTTGATCGCTTACAAATCAAACGTAATAGCTTATTAGAAAAAACAGCGAAATTAACACCAGAAGAAATTGAGCGTCTATGGCATTTGGCAATGAGTTCTTCCGCTCATATGAAAGTGTCTTCAGGTAGCGGCTCGTCCTCCAACCAGACGAATACCGATACCAGTTCACCTTTACTGGTTTCTCAATTACAAGAAATACAAAAATCTCAAGCGATGGAGCAAGGGCTAGAGCAAGAAGTAAGCAGCTTGAAGAAGCAAATAGCCGAGATGCATGTTCAAGTTAAAGCATTTGCCTCTATTGAGAGAGAGCTGACTGAACTTGAACGAGAGTTAGATACCAAGCAAAACTTATATAATGAATTTCTTAAGCGTTATGAAATGGCAAAAGTCACGGGTTCGTTAGGACGGTTTGAAGAAAAGAATCGTATTAAAATTATTGACCAACCTTTCACTCCGTCTTGGCCTTCCAATATACCAAATATCATTTTCATTGCTGCTGGCTTGATTGGTGGCATTTTATTTGGAGCAGGTATGGCGATTATTGTAGAAATAATGGACACCAGTATTCGTAGTATCGATCAACTGCAACAATTTACCCGTGCACCTATGTTAAGCAGAATTCCAAAGTTTAAAAACTTATTAGCCGCGGATACGGTATTCGAAGATAGTTAATTTCGTAATTTTAATATGACAGTTAATTAGGATAGTCGAGGATTAATATGAAAAATACCGATAAGAAAGTCGTTGTGCAAGTGGTGCAACACCTACGTGCCGGAGGTATTGAGTGCCTGGTACTTGAAATGATGCGCTCTTCTTTAAGGACTAATGATGAAAATATGCACATTATTAGTTTGGAAGGATCGATGGAAGAAGCGTTATCAAACTGGCCAAGATTATTACCTTATAAGAAAAAATTACACTTTATTAATAAACAGCCAGGGCTCTCTATTAGCTGTTTGTTGAAGGTAAAGAAATTATTAAAAGAGTTGCAAGCTAACGTATTGCATAGTCATCATATTGGCCCACTTTTATATGGGGGCATTGCAGCAAAGTGGTTGAATATCGATTGTCGTATACATACTGAACATGATGCATGGCACATGGAGGATAAAAAGCGCAGACGTTTAGAACGACTGCTATTAAATTGGGTAAGGCCTACTTTGATAGCAGATGCTAATGGCGTTCAAAAACAGCTAGCGTCGTACCAACCCAGTTATCCAACTCAGGTTATTCATAATGGTATTGACTGCAAACTTTTTCATAAAGCGAATAAGCCGTATGCACGAGCACAACTTGGGCTTATTCAAAGTGTAGAAAGTAAACCGGTAAAATATATCGGCTGTGCAGGGCGTTTGACTGAAGTTAAAGGCCATAAATATTTGATCGATGCACTTAAATTTCTCAAAGATGATTGTATTTTGATATTGGCAGGTGAGGGAGAATATCGTTATGAACTTGAAGAGTATATTCAGCAGCAGGGTTTAAATCATAGGGTCGTTCTACTGGGTAATATCGATAATATGGTGTGTTTCTACCAATCACTTGATGTGTTCTGCCTGCCTTCCTTAAATGAAGGTTTACCTCTGTCTCCATTAGAAGCACAAGCTTGCGGTATCCCCGTGGTATTGACGGATGTGGGTGGGTGTCGAGAAGCCTGCTGTCCCGAAAGTGGTGTTATGGTGCCGGCTAAAGACGGAGCGGCTTTAGCTTGGGCAATTAGGCAAACATTGGGAAAACTCAGTCGAGATCAAGTCCCTTCACCTAGGGAATTTGTCGCGGCTGAGCGTGATTTTAGTAATATGTTAGATGAATATCGTCTTTTGTATCAGCTGTAATTTATCATAAATAAATGTTGAGGAAGCTAACATGATTATTCTTACCATTTTGTTATTAGTATTAGTGGTTTACCATCACCTAGGTTACCCCTTATTGCTGAAACTAATCGCACGTTATAAATCTAAGAAAAAACCTTCTGCATTTAAAGCAACTCGTGGCTTTAAATGCAATCCGCAAGATGAGGCTCTACCGAGTATTCATATTATTGTTCCTGCCTTTAACGAAGAAACCGTCATTCAGCAAAAAATAGACAGCATGGGATGGTTAGATTATCCCGATCATAAATTGGCGATTAGTATTTATTGTGATGGTTGTAATGATGAAACCGTAAAGCGTGCCATCAAGAGCCAAAACCTATTCCATAATCGTGATTTAGAACTTCGTATCATTAATATTGAAGAAAATTCTGGCAAGGTAGCCATTATTAATAGAGCGATTAAAGAAAGTGATGCGGATTTAATCGTATTTTCAGATGCCAGTGCCATCTTAGGCAGCGATACTTTGTGGCGCAGTGCACAACACTTCATTCGTGATCCCGGCGTCGCCGTGGTGACTGGAAACTATTCATTATTAACAGCAGGGGTTAATACAGATAAGGGTAGTGACGGTGAGTCCGCCTATTGGCTGTATCAGAATAAGGTTCGAGATCTAGAAAGTAAGCTCGGTGCGGTGATGGGGGTTACCGGAGCGTACTATGCCATTCGTCGAGAATTTTGCGAAACTCTAGAAACCGATACTATTAATGATGATTTCATCCTGCCGATGCGTGCCGTTGAATTAGGCGGAAAGGCGATTTTTGATACAGAAATAAAAATATTTGAGACGGAAGCGACACCGTTAGAGCAGGATGCACTACGCCGAGTTCGCATTTCGCAAGGCAATATGCAGCAAATATTCAGATTGAAATCATTATTATTACCAGGAATCGATTTAAGTCGGTTTTGGGTAAGCTGGATGTTTATTTCAGGTAAGTTCTTACGGGTGATAATGCCCTACCTGCTAATAATACTCTATGTTTTAAGCGCTATTCTCGCTTTCGAATCATACCTCTTTGTTTTTTTATTCATCGGGCAGATCAGTGCTTATGCTTTAGCCACGATGAATCAGGTAGTGATCAGTGGTAATAGTCCTGCTTTCTTTAATCGAGCCTTTTATACCTTGTTTAATAACAAAATTGCACGATTAATTAGCTATCTATGCCAAGGACATCTAATGGGATTTATAGGGTCGGCAAGTTATTTGCTCAATAGTTTTAAGCAAAGTGTTTTAGGTGTAAACGTTGAGAAACGTTGGCACAAGGTAGAGATTAGCAAAGAAAGAAAATAGACGAATAATCACTAGGTGATGAATATGATGATTCAGACAGCGAGTACCAATATGAAAAAATCAGTCATAAAAGTTCAATCTTCAGACCTGAGTCTAAATCAGCTTAAACAGCGAGATATGCCCGCCGATTTTATTCCAAAGGAGGTGCGTTTGGGTAAAAGATTTTTTGATCTTGTCCTAGCAAGTTTTGGCTTGCTCGTCAGCTTACCGCTATTTCCATTAATTGCATTGGCCATAAAATTAGAGAGCCGAGGTCCAATTTTCTTTAAGCAATTACGGATAGGGCAAAGTTTACCCAGTCGAGTTGATATCTTCATGATGTATAAATTTCGTACCATGAGCTTTAATGCCGAATCTGAAAGTGGTCCAGCACTGGCAACCAAAAATGATGTACGAATTACATTAGTTGGAAGGTTTTTACGTAAATCACGGTTGGATGAATTGCCGCAGTTTATTAATGTTATTCGCGGTGATATGTCGATGATCGGTCCCCGCCCTGAACGGCCCAGCTTTTGTCACCGCCTTGAACGTGAAATCCCTTATTTCACTGATCGTACCTACGGCATTAAACCTGGCATAACAGGACTGTCGCAAGTACATCAGGGTTATGATGAATGCTTAGAAGACGTTAAAAATAAACTGGGTTATGACCTGTCCTATTCTTTGGCTATCAGTTCAATTTGGAATTGGTTGAAAATGGATTGTGGAATTGTCTTTGCCACAATCAAGGTTATGGTATTAGGACGCGGACAGTAAGCCTGTTTAGCGCCGAGCAATAATAGGGGGTGATAAGCGGGGGTTGATAAGCAGGGCTAGAATCTGGATGATAGAATCTAGCTCATTACTTTATTATCAATCACTTGAGAAGAACAATGGATACTTTGCCACCTTCACTTGAAAACCCTCTAGAAAGTCCATTAAAAAGAACAATCAAAAATACCATCAAGCAGGCGCAGAAAGAAAAGTTAGAATTGCCTTTTTCTATTTACACCTCAATCCATGAACAAAATTTGCTCAATGTGCCTATCGCAAAGCCCTTGTTGATCGTGGTATTTAACGGCGAAAAAGTGTTGGGAAAACAGGGGGAGTTACTCTGTCGTGCCGATAGCTTTATCTTTTTAGCCGATAGCCCAGCAATTAATATGCGTAACATCCCGATAGAAAAAGAGTATTTTGCATTGTTAATTGAATTTGATCTGCAAGATTACCGAGGACTTCCTATTAACTCGCCCTATAATAATCATTATTGTATTGGCGCGACGACTGCGCTGTTAGAGCAATGCTTACAGCAATTTGTTGAATCTGCCCTGTGGGCACCCAAAAAAATAGCGTCTTTACGGAAAAGAGAGATTTTAGAATTGTTATGTCATATGGGGCATGAAGAAATTTTAACGATGTTAGGTAACTCACAGGTAAGCCAGCGCTTACATGCCTTATTTAATCAGCAAGGATTTCATGAATTAGCGCTGGAATCTATCTGTGAACAGTTGGCAATGAGTGAATCGACGCTGAGGCGCAAGCTAAAATTAGAAGGCACGAGTGTGCAGGAAATTAAAGATCAAGCAAAACTAGGACTTGGTTTACATTTACTGCAAACCACTCAGTATTCTATTAGTGCAATTGCGGAGCAGTGCGGCTACCAATCCCCGTCCCGATTCAGCGAACGCTTTAAGCAGTGCTTTGGTTTAACACCTTCTGAGCTTAGAAAAACAAAAATGGAGGGATAGGGCGAAACAGTGACTGTTTTTGGGCAAGGTGGTTGCGAATAATACGATAAAATGGCCACTTAATTCGCCAACCTATATTAAGGATTATTATGCGCCAACCTTCTAAGTATTTTTTATTGTTATCACTGGCTGTTTCTTCTTCAGTATTTGCCGGCTCACTGAGTTTGTCGAGTAAGGATATTACTCAAGGTGAATTTATGACTAAAGCACAGGAATTTACTGGCTTTGGTTGTGCTGGCGCAGATACCTCGCCACAGCTGACTTGGTCAGGTGCACCTAAGGGCACAAAGAGTTTTGCAATTACTGCGTATGATCCAGATGCGCCGACAGGCAGTGGTTGGTGGCATTGGCAAATTCTAAATATACCGCTAGCAGTTACAGAGTTGTCAGCCGGTGCCGGTGATACCACACGCGACCTAGCCCCGATGGGCAGTATGCAAGTTGAAAATGATTATGGCAGCCGAGGTTTTGGTGGTGCCTGTCCTCCTGTCGGCCATGGTATACACCATTACCGTTTTACGATTCATGCACTGTCTACAGCAAGGTTGGAATTGCCAGAGAATGCTTCAGGGGCATTAGCGGGTTATATGATCAATTCAAAGACACTAGAATCGAGTACGATTGAAGCACTGTATCAACGTGACTAGCGTTATCACTCTCTTGAAATACAACGCAACAAGGACTTAGCCTAAGTGCCTGTTGCGTTGATCCGTGCGCTTATTTCTTTGATTCGAAATTACCTTTCTTCATACTAGCCCCTTTGATCTTCTTTGTTGCTGAAAACTGTGCCACACAAAGGCGGCTGTCGCTTTAAAATTTCGAAAACTGGGGTTGAAGACAAAACCTTTAAACTGATGCCAAAATGCGCGTAAATATTGTTCCTGCTCAGCGTAATGTTCAGCATAACCAATTTCTAAACGACCATTCGCTTGAATGACCGACCAAACATTGTGGCGGCGTACATAGTTGTGGTAGCGCCTCATAATAACCTGCATTTGATCAAGGCGGCGTAAGCGGTTACTGGTTTTAGACCCCGGGCGAACTAGGTACTCCATCAGTTGATCATTGCAAAATCCTACTTTGCCAAACTTGCTGAAACGCAACCATAAATCCCAATCCTCAGCTGATTTTAACTGATTATCAAAACCACCCAGTAATTTGTAGGTTTTCGTTTTGATCATCACGCAGGAAGTACCGACAACGTTTTCGCTATAGATTTTTTCTGTAGGGTGATCAAGATAATGAAATTCATTATCATCTTGAACCAACTTCCGGAAATGAGGCCAGTATTGGAAGCAGTCTCCTAAGTCGACGTTCTTTGGCGTTGTGTGGTGATAGTTGGTGAAGCTCAAGACAACATTAGGGTTATCTCGATGAAAACGATATTGCTTAATCAACTTGTTTTTATGCCAGTAATCATCAGCATCCAAGAAGGCAATGTAGTCGGCTGAAACACGCTTTAAGGCAAAGTTTCTGGCTCTGGCTGAGCCGACACCGCGTAAACGATAAGGACGAATTTGTGGGTGCTTCTCTTTCTGCTGTTGCAACCACTGCCAGGTGCCATCGGTAGAGTTATCATCAATAATTAATATTTCAATATTATTAAGTCGTTGATCAAAAATACTCTGTATTGCTTTCGGTAAAAACGCTAAGCAATTATGAGTGGGAATGACGACGCTGATTAATGGCTTAACTCTGGCGTCTTTCAGTTTAAGGAGTGTCTGGTAGTCGTTCATATCATCTCTCTCATTATTAATTAAATTTCTTGGCTGAAGCTTTGGCATCTCACTTGCAATTTGTTGGATATATCGCTTGTTTTGCAAGCAGGATGCCAATCAATAAAAAGACTTAAAACCCGCCTTGAGGATTTGATGATGAAGAAGATTGCTTATGTTATTCCTACCTTTCCTGTCGCCAGTGAAACCTTTATTACCACTGAAATGAAGGCATTGCAGAGCCAGGGGCATGAGGTTCAAGGCATTTGTTTTGAGCGCAGTTCAGAGGCTTGCCAGATTGGTGATGAAGAAATATCGAAGACTATGATTGATCTTCGTGAGGTGCCTTGTCTATCACTTATCTCTTTGATATTTATCGTTATTTTGAACTTCTTTAGCAGTGGTTGGAAAGGTATCAGGTTTGCCTTTGAGCAGAAAGGAATACGCCCTAGGTCGCTATTACTGCAGGGTTTTAAGCTGGCCTATAGCAGCCACACACATCAGTGCGAGCATATACACGCTCACTTTGCGCTTTGTTCAACCGCGACAGCGATCGTAGCGGCTAGGTTATTAGGGCTGAGTGTTTCTTTTACTAGCCATGGTTCTGATGTCTATAAGTCCCCTAGCGATTTGTCGCTGAAATTGCAAAATGCAGATTTTTCAGTTGCAGTTTGCGAACGCATGCAGAATGACTTCAATAATATGAGCCCGTATGCCCAAGTTTATAAAGTGCCTTGTGGTATCGATATGCAGTTTTTTAATCAAACCGTTGCCGGTGATGAAAAGACCAAAAGTGAAAAACACTCGCTGCTGTATTTAGGCCGTATCTCGGAAACGAAAGGCATTCTTCACCTTATTCAAGCTTTAGCTAAGCTGCCTCACTCATTTAGACCGATGATCGATATTGCCGGTGATGGCCCGATGAAAGCGGAAGCAGAGAAAATGGCGAGTGATATGGGAGTCTCAGCGTCGTTTAACTTCCTTGGCGCCGTAAGCCGTAGCTGGGTGCAGGCGAACTGTTCTGGTTATGCCGCGATGGTACTGCCATTTTGCAAGGTGGAGGGCGGTATCATGGATACTGGGCCTCTGGTGATTAAAGAAGCGTTGGCGTTGAAGTTACCTTTGTTAACCACCGACATTATGGCTACGGGAGAATTTGTTGATGCTGGCTGCGCTTTTATCAGTCAATCGTCCAATCCGGAAGACTTAGCACGAACCTTGCTAAAGCTATTAATTAGTTTGAATTATGTGGTACTGGATGACAAAGATTTGCAGGTCTTGAAAAAGCAATTAGGGCCAAGGATCGAAGAGCTCACTGAGCTACTGCAGCATCCTAAGCCGAGTGACATTATTGATCAGAAAATTGAAGTGGGTTACCACAAGGTAATGACTCAATTCTCTTCCAAGCAGCAGGGTTTAGCTTTGTCGAGAATATTTCAACAATGTCACGGCTAGTGATCGATTAAGAATTTATTGACTAAAGGGTAGAGATTATTATGAAAAGCTCAGCCATCAACCAAGCGGCATATTACGCTTTAGGCATTGTCATGATGAAGGGGATTTCATTATTGATGATTCCTTATGTGACGCGTCAGTTGAGCCCTGTGGAATACGGTACGTTAGAAATTCTTTTGATTTTTGCCGATATTTCAACCCTAATTATAGGCTTCGGTTTGGTGGAAGCTTTGAATCGTTATGTCGGAGCATCGGTCAGCAACCGTGGTGTATCACAAACATTAATTTCACAGTGTTTTATTCTAGCGATGTTTGTTTGCACACTGATGATGTTGGCGTTGTACTGCTCAGCAAGCAGCATCATTAATTTATTACCGGCAAAAGTAACGACGACACAGTTATTCTTAATTGCCTTACCTGCTTTATTAGAAGGCTTAATCGCTATCCCCTTAACCTTAATGCGAATGCAGTCGTTAGCAAAATACTTTTGTTTATTAAATGTGGTTAAGGCCATGTTACAAGCGCTAATGATTATTGTGTTATTGCAATTGGATTATGGTATTGATGGGATTTTAATTGCCGGAGCGCTCTCCAGTCTATTTTTGGTTTTATGTTTGCTGCCTTACCAATGGCAACAGATGGATAAAGGTTGGTATAAAAACTGGTATCAAAACAGTTTGAAAAGTGACTATTGGCAGACGATGTTTGAAATTATGCGCTATGGTGCGCCGATTGTGCTGGGGCGTTTAGGTTTGTTTGCAATGACGGGATTAGATCGCTGGTTATTAGCAGAGAAAGTAGGTATTGAACAATTGGCGGTCTATGCCATCGCCGTGAAATTCGCTTTGATCTTGGCCTTGCTCATGCAGCCTTTTGGTTTGTGGTGGTTCCCGTATCGCTTTACTGTATTGAAACAGAATAATGGCAAAGCAGAGTGCGCAAATTATGCAATGTTAGGGACGAATATTTGCTTCATTCTCGGCTTCATTATGTTGTTAACATTACCGACGTTTATGCAACTTATTTTACCGACTGCTTATCATGACGCGGCATTTATTGTGATGGCGTTATTGGCCGTCAATATGGTCAAGCATGCGGGTGATTTATTAAACCTTGGCTGCTTCATTAAAAGCAGCCTGAGTCAGATGTGGGTGCAGTGGCTGTGTGCGGTGATCGCGGTGATCGGCTACGTGTTATTTATCGAAGACTATGGTGTATGGGCAGCGGCGGCGGTTTTGTTGTTTGTATACGTCCTGCGCTTAGTTTTATTCTATGTTTATAGTCAGCATGTTTTGTATTTACCTTATCAGCATAAAAGTTGGCAATTAACGCTGATATTTGGCGGCTTAGCGTTAGTTACTTTCTATCTGGGGATTCAGCCTTTGCTGCTGTCATCATTCAATACGTCCGTATTAGAGATGATGCCATTAATTTTAGCCCTCGCAGTGGGCGCGGGGTTGTCGTTACTGTATTTGACTATTTTGATATTTTATAAGGTACTGCCAAATCCTCTGCAGTTATGGCAACAGCGTCAGGCCCGAGTGGTGGTGCTATGAGAGGCATCTATACGGTCGAGCAGTATGAAAACAGGGCGAATAATAATGCGACTAAAATCATTACTGCCGTTGGCTTGTCGTGTGTTTTAAGCGCTGTTTGGTTTGTTGTACCTCATCCGATTGTGATTGCTGTGTTGGCCATATTACCGATCGCAGTAGTTTTAGTATTAAAGCTGCCTTTTGTAATGTGTCTCGGATTTATTTTATTTTCATTCTTTAGACTTCATGAAGCATTTCCTATACTGATGCCGTTTAAAATTCCTTTGTTAATGGCATTGGCATCGCTGGCCGCACTAGGCTGGCATTTGATCATCACACGTTCTATTAAGCCTTTTTTAACCCCTGAATTAGTCTGGTTCTTGATCTTTTTTATTCTCGTAACCTTGGGTATTGCCTTTGCGAGTAACCGCGGCCTAGCGATCGCTTCCTATACCGGTAATTATGTAAAAATCGCGATTATGGTATTTGCGATTTCGTGGTTGATTCGCAGTGAAAAAGAATTTTCTATCGCCTGTAATATGATCGTTATCTGTGGCATCGCGATAGCCTTGGTTGCACTGAATAATAAGGCAAATGGCATTGGTTTAGTCGAAGGGACACGTGTCACCATCGGCAGGGAAAGGGATTCAGTCTTGGGAGACCCGAATGATTTGGCTCTAGTATTATCGTTTCCCATTAGTTTTGCTGCCGGCTTAGCCGTGACTAAAGGCAGGGGGTCTTTAAACCGCTGCTTAGGTGTGGTCGGTTATGTGCTTATCGCTTGCGGAATTATCGCGACCCAAAGTCGTGGTGGATTGTTAGCGATTGTTGCTGTTAGCAGTGTGTTTGCATTTTATAAAATTCGTTCTAAGTTATTAGTAGTCTGCTTAGGAAGTATAGGCTTACTGGTACTTTTGATTTTCGCAGGGATTTCAGAACGCAGCTCTGGAGGAGCTGTAGAGTCGGGAGTCGACGAGTCTGCACAAGGGCGATTATTCGCTTGGGAAGCGGCGTTTAATATGGCCAATACCCATCCTTTTTCAGGTGTAGGTTTAGATAACTTCACCATGAACTACTTTTTTTATTCTCCTCACTGGGACGGCATGAATCACGCGGTGCACAGTACCTGGTTCGGTGTATTGGCGGAAACTGGCTATGTTGGCTTGTGCGTTTTTTTAGTATTAGTTATTAAAACCGTCAAATCTCTGTATCAAACAGTGAATAGACTGAAGCCTTTGTATGAGCAAGGACAGTGTTCAGCGGTGCTCTATTGCAGTGCCCAATCAGTGCTTTCAGGTTTGGCGGGTTTTATCGCCTCAGGGACCTTTTTAACTCAAGGATTTACTTGGCCTTTGTATATATTGCTGGCGTTAAGTATTGCGGTGCAGCAGCAAACTAAGAAATTACTCTAACTAAAAATAAAGATTATTTAGAAAAATGAAATACATTGGCGACAATTTTAAGTTAAGGAAATAATAATGAATATAGGCAAACACTTATATAAGTGGCTTCTAGTTTTTATATTGTTGGCTGTTTTGATTTACTTAGCCCTGGTGGCATACAAGCTAGTGAAATGGAATGCTTATTGGTTTCCTACTTATCTACAGCAACAGTTGTCATCAGAAAATTCGAGTACTGAAATAGAACACCTTATGTTTATTGTTGTCGATCATTATGAACCCGGCTTTGAGCAAGAAGAAGCCGTTATTGAAAATGATAAGTGGCTGCTAGATTATGAAAAAGCGATTGTAGGAAAGCGGGATAGTTATGGTAACCGTTTTGTCTACAATTGGTTTTATCCGTTTGACCAACGTAATGATCGTGTTTTAATGCGCTTACAACAACAGGTCGCACAAGGGGCTGGGGAGGTCGAGTTTCATTGGCATAAACCTTGTCTAACAGCAAAAGAATATAATGTTCAATTACAAGAGGCTGTTGCTTGGTTTAAGGAATTTGGAGCTTTTCAGGGGGAAGATGAAATATCACGCTTTGCTTTTATTGCCGGTAATTGGGATCTGGATAATGCCCTAGGTACGGACTGTGGTATTGAAAACGAAATTGCTCAGCTAAGCCAAGCAGGAGGCTATATGGATATGACCTATTCAACTTTAGGTTCACCTGCTCAGCCAAAAAATATGATTAACCAAATTTATTATGTTGAAGATACCGCGCAAGCTCGATCATATGAACAGGGCACGCGTATCAAGGTGGGCGATGTCGTACCCGAAAATCCTTTCATGATGTTTCAAGGGCCGATTTCTTTTCATTGGGATATTAGTTTCGAATATGGGGCACTAGAAAGCTATGCTTTGCCTTCGTTAAAGCGTATTAAACGCTGGATTGATAGCCATATACATGTTGAGAACAAACCACAGTGGAGCTTTGTGAAACTGTATTCTCATGGCATACAAAGCCCAGATATAGTAAAGCATTATTTAGGACCGATGTTAGATGAGCTGAAAGCGGAGACCGCACGCCGAAACATTCAGTTGCATTATGTCAGTGCTAGGGAGGCTTATAATATTGTGCGTGCTGCCGAAGCTGGCATGGAAGGTGATCCCGAGTTATATCGGGATTTCATTTATGCTGCCCCAAGTAACGTGATGGATTAATCACGGTGTCATAAAAGTTCTTATATTTACATTAGACCTGAAATGGATTGCTTTGCAAATTGCAAAGCAATCTGAAAATAGTTTTGCAGTACGTATTCATCTTCGCTTAATGCCATCAGCTAACGTCGCCTTAACATCATAACTCTTTGATAAATAACGATAATAAAATATGGCATAAGGTTTGCTCTATCTAATTGTGTATTAATTTTTTTATGAATTAAGCCTGTTGGAGTAATGATTATGAGTGTCCTAAATTTTCAATGTAATGATGATCAAGTGGTTTCAGTTACCGGTGACTTTGATGTTAATACAGTCGGAGATGCACGCGAGTTATTTGAAACGTTAGCGGTGCAAGGTTCTGATGTCGTCGTGGATCTTACCGAAGTTCGTTTTATCGACTCTTCTGGTATTGGCGCAATCGTTTTTCTTTATAAACGCCTTGTTGCACAAAAACATAACATGGCTTTGGTCGGCGTAAAGGGTCAGCCAAAAGAGCTTTTAGAAATTCTTAAAATTAGTCAAACCATCGATGTCTTTGTCACGTTAAATCATTATTTGGCGGACAAGTCGACCGTACATTAAGCCGCAATTACGGATCATGGCAATAGGATGGGGTGGATTATGACATATCAAGTTAGCTCAAAATTTTCAGTAAGCCTTTTAGCGATTGCTATTTCAGGTTGCAGCAGCTGGCCTGATCACGGTCACGGTGGTGATGCCCAGCTTGATACCAGTCATGAATATTATATCGCACAGGTTGATTCTGAGATTGGATATGATCATGAAGGACATACTGAAGGTTTTCAGGATGACCATCATAGCGGCTATCACGACGGCCATCACAATGGTCATCATAACGATTCTTATGATTCAGATTTTGACGAAGAATACGACGAAGATTTTGAGATTAGCCATCATCAATTTTATCGTTATGAGGGTAAAGGTCACTTAGCAACGCAGTGGAGTATTCACAGTCTGAAGTTGGATACCATAGTCTTACGAGGAGGACAGGAATGTTTGCCTGCCAGAGTACGTGAAGTCTCCATGATGGCTAAACGTGCTCGTCGAGAGTTGGATGGAAATTTATTAGAAGATGCACGTAATTCTCTAGTGATTTTTCAACGTGAGTTAGATGAGTTAGAGCGCCGACTTATTCACATTAAACGTCATACTCAATGCGCTCGTTCAAATGCTCGAATCGAGAATGTGGCTAAGTTAAATTCACAGCAGAAGTATCATAACCGTAAGTTATTCTTATTAAATCTATTAAATGATGACTACAGTTTTGATATTGATTCTGATCAATTAACTCATCATTATCATGAAAAACTAGTCCTAGCCGCGCATTACTTATCTCAAGATACCTCCATACGCTTACACATTAATGGCCATGCAGATTCAGATGGGAATTATAAATACAATCAAATGTTAGCCTTAAAGCGTGCGCAAAAAGTTAAGCACGTACTGGTTACTTCAGGTGTGAATAGTCAACGTTTAGTTTTAAGATCATTTGGTGAGCAATTACCGATTGAAAGCAATGCCGACACCTTAGGAAGGATGAAAAATCGCCGAGTCTTTATTGAGTTTATAGAGGTCCAGAATTTTTTTCTACCTGGGGCTGACGGATTATTGTTTGAACAGCAGAGTAGCTTCTTTGGTATTAAAGATACAGACAGCCGTAAGGCAAAACATTTGAAACACTGGGCTAATAAAATAGACAGTGAGTCAAAAGAAATAGGTTATGAGGATTAGATCATGACTATAACTAAATTTATTAAATTTGCACTTAGCTTTACTGTGTTATTCAGCAGTCTTGTTAGTGCTGAAGTCATCGACCCTAAATTAGAATTATTAGTCCAAGAGTTACGTTCTGCTCTAAATGATGACGATAGTATTAAACCGATTCTAAGTAATAGTAATATCAGTCAAACGACTACTGATCCTGTTCCTGTATCAAAAGTAAATTCCCTAGTGGTTGACAAAAACTCTTCTGTAAATATGGTAGCTACTATCGCCAAGATTGTTAATGTTGGAGATCGTTTGAAAATATTTCTACCGGGAGAAGATGAATTAAATAAAGAATTTTCAGTGGATGCTGCGGGATTTATTGAATTACCTGAAATCGGTGATATCCCCGTGTCCGGATTAACTTTAGAGCAAGCGCTTAAGAGTATTCGCCAAGCGTTAAGCCGTGTTTATCGTGATGTGAGCCGCCTAGAAGTTGTGATTAAACAGCATCGATTATTGATCACGGTATTAGGTTTTGTAGAAAATCCTGGGCAAATAAACCTTAGAGAAAACTCAAATGTTCAGATGGCACTAAGTTTGGCGGGGGGGCTACAGGCGGGTGCACAACTGGACAAATTGCAACTTAAGCGTGACGGCAAGAGTATTACGTTTGATTATAAGGCTTATTTAGATTCCGGTGATGAGTCTTTGATTCCAAAGTTGCAAACAATGGATAGCTTATTTGTTCCCGCTTCTCCCTTGATTGGTAATGTGCAGGCCGAATTCGATGCCGCGACTTTATTAGCCGGAGGGGATGCGAGTGAAGATAAAAGTGCGATTAAAGTATTTGGAGAAGTCGTCAATGCGGGCCTATTTACCTTCAAAAATGAAAGTTCAGTTATTGATGTTTTAATGCGCGCTGGCGGTGTTACCCGATTTGCCGGTGTTGAACAAATACGCGTGATTAATAAAAATATTCCTAGCATCTTCAATTTGAAAGCCTACCTTGATAATGGTGAATCAACGGAAGCATTGATCTTGTCGGAAGGAGCAACCATATTTGTACCGATTGCCGCAAAAGAAGTGAAAGTAGGCTCGCGTATGGTGTACGTGATGGGGGAGGTGCAAAAACCCGGTGCTTTTGAAAACCAAGACGGTGCGACATTTTTAGACATTTTAGCCAATGCTGGAGGCCCGACTCGTTTTGCCGAGACGCGCCAAATTCGTTTGTTACGGGCCAATGGCGAAGTCATTCCTTTTGATCTTCAAGACTATACCGAAAAAGGCAGTTTAAAAGCTCCATTACCTGAGATTCTTGCGGGGGATGCAATTTTTGTCCCTGAAAAAACGGCGACTGATCAAAACTCTTGGTTAAAAATCCCTTCATCTAGAGCTATTTATATTATGGGCGCTGTGCGCAGTCCTGGACGCTACGAGTGGTCCGACGAAATGAATATTTTTGATTTGTTAGCGCATGCAGGCGGACCCGAAGGCAGGGCGGATATTTCTGCAACTCAAATTATTATGCGCCATGATGATGGCAAGGTTGAGACAAAAACTTTTGATCTTGCACTTTTTCATGAAGAGGGCGGTCATATAAAAGACGTTCCTGTATTAAAAGCGGGCTATACCGTGATGGTACCTGAGCTGCCACAAGATCCTACCGATAATAAGGCAAAATGGTTACGCCAATCAGCCGAACGATCAATCTATATTTTAGGACAAGTGAATTCTCCGGGGCGATATGCTTTTGATACCAGTATGGCGTTTTTGGATATCTTGTCTGCCGCTGATGGCCCAGCGAACAATGGAGATATTCATAATATTCGAGTGATGCATAGAAGCGAGAGCGGCGCTCGAATCAGTAAGCTTAATCTTGCTTTGTATTTTGAGACAGGGGATGAAAGTTTATTACCTAAGGTTGTTCCTGGCGATACCATTTACATTCCTGAAAAAGATCGTAACTGGTTGGATGAAGAAAAAGAAACCACCATACGAGTTTTAGGCTCGGTCGCAAAACCAGGTCGCTATCGCTTTAATGACAATATGACGCTATTAGATTTATTAGCCCAAGCAGGTGGTCCTAATGATGATGCCTATGTTGAGAAGATAGTCGTTGTGAATTCTTCGTGCTGTAAAGAGCAATCGACCAGCTTTGATTTAGTAGCGTTTGTAAAAAATCCAGATTTTGCTGAGCTGCCCGTTTTAAGAGAAGGTGATACCGTTTATGTACCGAATATGGCGCGTAGCAACTGGCGTATATTCATGGACGGGGTGAGAGATACCCTGAGTGTTGTTACCCTATATGCCTTAGCCGCTGCCGCTTTGTAAAAATATTTTAAATAAATTCAGGAGCAAGATGATGAATGAGCTACCCATACATTATGCTGAGCTAGAGAGTATTTATTCACAGACGATTGATTGTGGTGTGCGCAGTTTAGCGGTCACTGCTTGTAATAGTGGCGAGGGCACAACGACGTTAGCGTGTGCCTTAGCCAAGAGAGCACAAGCAGGTGGACGTAAAACATTGTTGGTAGATATGAACTTCTGTCATCCCTCTATCGGTCCTGAGTTAGGGTTGGAGCCAGGGTCGTGGAAACATTTGGATAATTTATTAGCCGAGCAAATCACGTTAGTTAATGAAGCGGATAGTACTGCAGCTTACTTACCAAAATCAGTTTGTCCTTTAGCCGTATTACCGGCGCCTTCAACCCCTACGGGGAACTTGATGCTGAGGGAAAAAGGTTATTTAGCCCGTTGTATGGAAGCATGGCTTACAGAATACGAAGTGGTCATCGTTGATACTTCACCTTTAAACGCGATTAACCGCCATAATTTACCTGCGGAGCGTATCTGCTCTCAGTGTGAGGGCACGGTATTAACCGTGTTAGCAGGCATCACTAAGCAGGGGCAACTACAAAGTGCCATGGAGCGCTTAACGGGCCACGGTATTCAACTATCTGGCTGTGTGTTTAATGATCGATTTTGCCCTACCTTAGCTGAAGAGCTGATTCGTGAGACCTACCGCTTTCAGCGCTGGCTGCCATCGCTAATGAGTGGAGTAAGACGAAAGCTGCGCCAATCAACATTATTCAATTTATCGATCTAGACTGTAATAATATCGGTCATAAATGTATTAATTCTCTGCGCAAGAGGGATTCAGTTGATTATCTTTAAACGGTTTGTACAAGGATTCACTCATCTCTTTAATCGTAAAGAACGTAAGCTTGAGCGTGAGATAAAAGTTAACCATGCTGCGATGGATAAATCTCAGCTGCACTTGGAAACGATCATGGATAATGTTCATGATGCGATCATTACTTTTTCTGACGATGGCGATATCTTGAGTATCAATAAAGCGGCGAAAGAAATGCTGTTAATCGAGGAGAAAAGCCAGGCGATAGGCTGCTACCTTAAGTGTTTTGATTTACAAAATAAAATCTTAGACTACATGGAAAAGGTAAAAAATCAGCAACCACCAGAGCCTCTCGGTTCAGGTTTCCGTAGCATGGCTAGAAGAAGTGATAATAGTCTATTTCCAGTTGATATTAGTTTAAGTCATAGTGAAGGTAATGTGCCGACGTTTATTGCGGTGATTCGAGATGTGAGTGACCGTAAAAAGATTGAAGATGAGTTGAAAGTAGAGCAAGCATTGAAATCGGGTGTGATTGAGCACAGCCTTAACGCTATTATTGTGATTGATGAACAAGGTAGAGTAAGAGAATTCAACAAATCTGCCTGCCGAACATTTGGCTATTTAAAAGATGAAGTATTAGGGCGAGAAATGGCTGACCTCATCATTCCTGAAGATCAACGACATCACCATCGAAATGCGCTTAAACATTATTTAGACACGGGTGAAGGGAACATGCTAAACCAGCGTATTGAAGTATTAGCAATGCGTAAAAATAGAGAGCTTTTTCCCATAGAATTAACAGTATTTCCCTTTCACTCGATGGGGCAAACTGTATTTGCAGCGGCCATTCAAGATATCACTGAGCGTAAGAAGTACGAAGAGGAAAATATAGCTTCAAAAGATAATGCAGAGAAATCGAGTCAATTTAAATCTCAATTCTTAGCGGCAATGAGTCATGAAATTCGAACGCCGATGAATGCGGTACTGGGCTTGTTAGGATTGGTAAAAGAGACCGAGCTGGATTCACAACAACGGCGTTATATCAATACGGCTCTGGAATCTGGGCAGGGTTTATTAACACTGATTAATGACATTTTAGATTTTTCAAAAATAGAAGCTGGAAAACTTTCTCTTGAATATCACGACTTTAACGTGAGTCAAACTCTCTATGGATTAATTGAACTGATGCAAGGGCGTGCCCAAAATAAAAATATCAGTTTGGCCTCTTTCATAGATCCTAATATTTGTGATTATTTAAGCGGAGATCAGGGACGAATACGACAAATATTATTAAATCTACTAAGTAATGCGGTTAAGTTTACTGATGAGGGTAGTGTTGTTGTTCGTTTAGATTCCCTTGATCTACAGAAGCAGCGCTATGAATTATGTCTATCCGTTGAAGATACCGGCATTGGTATTAAAGAAAGTGACCTAGAACATTTGTTCGATGATTTTGTTCAAGCTGATAGTGCAGATAATCGCCGCTACGGAGGAACAGGACTGGGCTTGTCAATAAGCAAAAAGCTGGTTGATCTGATGGGTGGAAGAATTGAAATTGATAGTGAAGAAGGAAAAGGCAGCCGATTTTCTATTTATTTTAGTTTGGAACAAGGGCGCAGCCAAGAAACCAGTTATTTTCCGATGAGATTGCAAAATGTGCATATCTCGATGCTTAGTGGTACCCGTGTTGATGCGCTAGCGTTAAAAGATCAGATGCGGTCTATGGGAGCAAAAATTTCCACGGTACTGAATGTAGAGTCAGTATTTGAGTTATTTGAGGACTCAACTGTCGATATTATGATTGCAGATTACCGTGAGCTGCCTTATGAAGCTGATCGTTTCATTGATGAATTCAGTTTTTATTTCCCTAATATTCCTTGTTTATTATTATTGGATAAAGATAGTCAAAAAATATCTGATCATTTTAAAAATATTGGATTCTATGCTTGTATTTCAACGGGCATACGCCGAAATGTTTTAGCGGATGTCATTGAGGAAAGTCTGGGTAGAGAAATAAGAGATAATAACGATGAGCAAACAGCATTAGCGAGCTATCACATTGATGGCAGTATTCCATTCAGAATATTGTTAGCGGAAGATAGCCAAGCCAATCAGTTGGTGGCGATGAATGTGTTAGAAAATGCTGGCTATAGAGTGGATGCTGTTGCCAACGGCATTGAAGCAATAAAAGCGGTTCAAGGTTTACCTTATGATGTCATTTTGATGGATTTGCAAATGCCAGAAATGGGGGGCTTAGAAGCAACTGAGCATATTAGAAAACTCCCCAGTAGTATTGGCAGTATTCCAATATTGGCGATGACCGCTAATGTATTGGGGGATGTAAAGCGACAGTGCAAATCAGTGGGAATGAACGGATTTATTTCAAAACCGATTAATAAACATGAATTATTTGAACGTTTATCAGAACTGTATCAAAAAAAGAAAGCATCACTATTAATTGAGCAGCTGCCGATGGCAGAATTTAACGCTGATAATCTTGAAAATGATCGATTAATGAAAAATGAAAACGTCGCTAGGGGTCCGTCGAATGACTTTATTAATAGTGTAGATTATATCAGTGAAAAAGTTCTCTTCCAGTTAATAGAGGATACGTCTTTAGCCGCGGTGAATCGTATGATGACGGTGTTTATCTCGGAAACCAAAAAGCGCATTGGTAGTATGCTGCATCTGATCGATAGGGAGGACTGGGTTGAATTGGGTAAAGAAGCTCACAGTTTAAAAAGCAGTGCTGCAAGTTATGGGGCATTAGCCTTATCTAAATTAGCGGAGAGAATAGAATATGATGTGTCTGAATTGGAGCATGATAAGCTTCTTGGACAATTAGATGAATATGCCATCTTAGAAAAATTAGGGGATGACAGTTTGGAGCAGCTAAATCTCTTATTGGAGGCAAAAAATGCATAGTGAAAAATTTCATTTAGAATATGAAAATCTTAGCGATATTAGAAATGAAGTTGAAAGTTGGGTTGGTCGTTATAATGATAAAAGATTGTCTGGATTTATATTAATAACCAGTGAAATTATTACCAATTTATTAAAGCATTCTTCCCCTAAAGCAACTCAGTGCCGTATTGAAATGTCAGTTGATGCGACTCAGGCGTACTTGAAAATCTATGAAAATGGCGGTTGTTTTACAAATTTTGAAGAGGTTAAGCAAACAGCGAAAAAAGAATTCTCAGAGCTGCAAGTTTCAGGGATGGGATTAGGATTAATTAATGCCCTAGTTGACGACTTTAACTATCTGCCAGCTGCTGAACTAGTCGATGCCGAAGGTTTCAACTGTTATCAATTTGAAATCATTTCGAGTAATCAGCTTACGATCGCCGTGATTGATGATGACGTCTCAATTCTGGTGCTTTTAGAAGCCTATCTTGAAGACAACTATCGAGTTTTAACTTTTGGCAGTGGACAAGCCGCTATCGACGGCCTTGTAGGTAAGAAAGTCGACTTGGTTATCTCTGATTTGAATATGCCTGAATTAGATGGTTTGCAACTACGTAAAGCATTGCAGGGTGGTCTGGGTAATATTCCCTTCATATTTTTAACCGGTGAGAATAGTGAAAATCTGCATCGACTAGCGATCGATGATGTTTTACATAAACCGATAAAAAAACAAGATTTAGTACAGTCAGTAGAACGAGTTTTGATACGTAATGCTTCATTGCAGGAAAGTATTGGTAAGCAACTCTCGCCTTCTATTGTGAATCAACTGATTCCTCGCATTAAATATCAACCTATTGGTTATCAAATTATTTTGGCTTCTCGAGCGGCCAAATCAGGCGGCGGTGATTTTGTATTTCAAAAAAATCAGTTAGCTGGCAGCTTGATATTACTGGCCGATGTTATGGGGCATGACCAGCAAGCTAAGTTTTTTGTGCATGCTTATCAGGGTTTTTTACATGGACTGTGTCATGGATTAACAGACTGCGCGAACCCACAAACGCTACTTTATGGTTTGTCTGAGGGTTTGCGCAGTGATGATCTCCTGGCAAGCTCACTCTTAACGGCAGTATCGGTCTTTTGCGCTAAAGATGGCAAGATCAGTATCGCTGCCGCGGGTCACCCAGCCCCGAAGGTCCTCATCGATGGCCAGTGGCTATCTAGTAGTGCATCTGGGCCATTGTTAGGCTTTAGCGAACAACCAGAATATGAAGCTTATCAGAGCCCTAAGGGTGCACCTGTTTTGTGCTTTACCGATGGCTTAACTGAAAACCTGTCAGATAATGAGCTGCAAGAATTTTTGACACTACTTTCTGACTCTATTTCTCAGCCAAATCCCTGCTTATCTCAAGCTATGGACTATTATGATAATAAAGCTGGAGATCCGGCGAGTGATGACATGACCTTGATGGTCATATTGCCTCGAGAGGACATTTCCGAATAAGAAATTGCTGGAGTTATTAGTGAAAAAAGTACGGATACTGGTGGTTGAAGATAGCCCTTCTATGGCAGAGATGTATAAAGAATACCTCCAGGGAGATTCTTATGACATTGAGCTTGTATCGACAGGCAAGGATGCATTAGAAAAGTTGCAGCAATCCTTACCGGCTGCGATCGTATTAGATGTAAATCTACCTGATATGAGCGGTATGGATGTGTTAAAAACCATCCATGATCAACAACTTCCCATTGTCTCGTTAGTCATCACTGGCCACGGTTCTGTTGATTTGGCGGTTGAGTCAATGAACTTAGGTGCCTATGATTTTATAGAAAAGCCTTTTTCTGCAAAGCGTTTAAAGCTTACGTTAAGTAATGCGCTTGAACATCAGCAATTAAGTGAAACGTTAGATACCCTGCAAGATGAATTTGGCCGTAATGGCTTTGAAGATTTTATTGGTAGCTCGTTGCCGATGCAGGGGGTCTACCGAATCATTGAAAGCGCTGCTCCCAGCAATGCGACAGTTTTTATAACCGGTGAAAGTGGCACTGGCAAAGAAGTGTGTGCAACGTCTATTCATAAACGCAGCAAAAGAGCCAAGCAAACCTTTATTGCCTTGAATTGCGGTGCGATCCCTCATGATCTTATGGAAAGTGAAATATTTGGACATACCAAGGGGGCTTTTACCGGCGCAGTTGCAGCGCGAGAGGGTGCGGCTTCTAGAGCCGATGGCGGTACTCTGTTTCTAGACGAATTGTGTGAGATGGAGCTTGACCTACAAACTAAATTGTTACGCTTTATTCAAACAGGAACTTTTCAAAAGGTTGGCAGTAATACCGTTGAAACAGTGGATGTACGCTTCCTTTGTGCGACCAATAAAAACCCCTTAGATGAAGTTAAAAATGGAAGTTTTAGAGAAGATCTTTATTACCGCTTGCACGTTATTCCAATTCATTTGCCGCCATTGCGTGATAGAGCGCAAGATATTGGTCTCATTATGAATACCTTGTTAAAAGATTATGCTGAGGAAGAAAATAAAAACTTTGAAGGTTTTTCTGTTGAAGCAGAAATGGTGATGCTGTCATATGATTGGCCTGGCAATGTACGACAGCTGCAAAATGTTATTCGTAATGTTGTGGTATTGAACAATGGTGATAAAGTCAGCCACGATATGTTACCGCCGCCTTTGAATGAGCTTCCTTTGAGCCTTCCTCTTGCAAGAGCCAATGTTCCCCTGGCTAGTTTTCAAGCCACAGACGATATCGTCCCCTTGTGGAAAGTTGAAAAGAAAACCATTGAATTCGCGATCGCCTACTGTGATGATAATATTCCTAAAGCTGCTGCGTTATTGGAAGTCAGTGCTTCAACAATTTACAGAAAGCGTGAGCGCTGGGCAGAAGGAAAAAACTAGTTGCTGTTGTTGAGTTCAATCGCGCGTTCATATTGTTGTACAATTTTGGGTAGGTTTTTTCTACGACTAAATGATTCATCAATGTACGATATGAGTTTTTTACCTTGTGTCAGATAGCGGTTATTACCTTGTAGCATGATTTTTTTGATTTCATTTTGAAAAACATCCACTTGCTTTAAATCTATCGATTTTCCAATTTTACAGGTCGAAATTAATTCAGGTAGCGCACCGGCAGTACTAGCAATAACAGGAATGCCTCTTGCCATAGCTTCTAATGCGGCAAGAGGAAGCCCTTCGAAGCGAGATGGCATAACAACCACGCGAATATCCTTCCAATGCTGATCCATATCACACATGCCTTTAAATTCAATGTGTGAATAGCGATTTTTTAGCTCGTCCATCATAGGCCCATCACCATAGATAGCGATGGGTGTGTTTATGTTTTGGGTAATTATTGAAAAAATATCGGGTCCTTTCTCATGACTCAAACGCCCGACAAAAGCAATTGACTTGCGACTTTCCAATTCATTTTCTAAGTCACTTTCAGGCATTGTATTAACAAAGTTTGAAATGATACTGCAGCGTTTTAATGGCTGAGAAATAAGACTATTAACCGCTATATTTAAACTGAGAAAAGAACTGATTCTATCGAGGTAGTTATAGAATTTCAATTTTCCAGTACCAGGGTCACCATTATGGTAGGTCGATACCACTGGGGTTCTGGTGAGCAATCCTATGATTCTTGCAGTAATACCGGCCTTATAGCCATGCGTATGAATAAGTGACGCATTGGATAGAAAATAATTGAATAAGGAGAGCAGGCTGCCATTGATATTAACGATGCGGATTCGTTTTTGTGATAGAGCATCTACAGATTTTATTTTTTCAAGTAATGGATGCATGACACCTGACTGGGCGCTATAGTTTTTCCATAGTAGCAGTTCAATATCATAGTCAGTGCTTTCGAGAAGGCCCTGTATTAGCTGTAATATATGGGCTTCTATGCCCCCCATACCTTTACTATCAATATAGAGACTAATTTTCATAATCGCTGCTCATTTTTAGATATTAATAGGAATGAGCAAAGCTCATGCCTATTCCATCCATGTGCCAATTTCTCTAGCTATTGCCAATATGAAAGACACTAAAAGAATACGACTGCATTGCAAAATGCAATTATGGCGGTTAGTAATTGCGAATTGCAGCTGTTATTAAGCTCATTGGCGCCAACATTAGCCTAAAAACGTGTGTTGTTGGAATTGGCCGATTAATTGCAAATACCAAGTCTATTAGTTAGCACGTTGAGAAGGGGAGTAATATGGCGAAGTACCTGGTTACTGGCGGAGACGGTTATCTTGCCCAACAGATTATTAATTTATTACTGTTAGAAGGTCATGAGATAAGAGCGGTAGATGTTAAATTTGAGCAACTCCAGGTTCCAATAAAATTTAATAAGTTAATTGAGCAGCATTGTTTCTCTCTTTCAAATAAAAAATTATTACTCAAAACTTTTAACGGTATTGATGGCTGTATACATCTTGCCTCACCGACCAATAGTACGCTTGATTATGATATGCAGGCAGCGGCCATTTTAGAAGGGTTACATGTTTTTCATGCTGCGATAGAAAGTAATAATATCCCGGTTATCTTCTCTTCGACTGATTCTGTTTACGGCCCAAACATAGCAAATCCTTTGTTCGAGAATGCACAGATGATGCCTATAAGCTCGATGGGGGTTCATAAACTCTCGTTAGAGCATCATGCAAGAGTTCTCGGGTTAAGCCATGGATTAAATTCAACCGCTATGAGGCTATTTAATGTTTATGGTATGTGGAGAAGAAACTGGGCATCTGATGTGATCAGTCAATTTTGCCGCTGTGCACTGTCGGGTGAAGATATTATTGTCCATGGAAACGGTGATCAAATACGTGATTTTATTCATGTTAATGATGTGGCTAGAGCCTTTGTTTCAGTCAGTCATACTCTTAAACTGGGTTATTCTACTTATAATGTTTGCACTGGACAGGCGACTTCACTGAATAATTTAATCGGTATGATTTCTTCACTGTTAGGGCATAAGCTAACAGTTCGTTATGAAAGTAAGCGCTTGGGAGATGTTCATTGTGCAGTAGGCAGTAATCTTAAAATTAACAAAGATTTTGATTTTATTCCAAGAATTAATATCAGTAATGGCCTGCGTCGGGTTCTTAAAGATGCTGGTGCTGTAACCTTACAAAAAGTAATTTGATAACTAAGGCTATTAATGTGGCTAACGATAAATATAAATATCGAGAGACTCACCGGAAAGTTGTTCGAAGTTGATTATTTTGTTCAAAACTTGTGTGTCGATAATGTGATCTTTTTTGAGTAGAATTACGCCCGAACTACTGTAGATATTTCGTGATAAAACTAATTTCTCTTGTAGATTGCGGGCGGAGATTCGTTTCTCATTTTCAACGACATTGTCCATAGAATAATTTTCGATGATATCAAAAAACATTTTTACTATATCAGGATGGTAACGTTCACCTGAGAATTTTTTGATTTCAGCTCTGGCTTTAGCTGCTTCGTAGGATTTACCTGTATATTGGCCTTGAATTAATTCAACATAATCACGGGCTATTGCGAGAATTTTTGATCCTATAGGTGTTTCATTATCTTTTAGGCCATCTGGAAAACCTAATCCATTATAGCGTTCGAATTGACAACGAATTATCTTTGATTCGTCAGACAATCCTGGGATGCCAATTAATACAGCCTCACCTAATATTGGAAACTTCTTGAATGTCTCTAGTTCTATTTTGCTTAGCGTATTGTAGGGTTTGTCTAAGGTTTTATCGGTAAAGGTCATCTTACCAATATTCGAAAGTAGTGTGGCGTTATAAATTGACTGAATCTCACGTTCACTTAGTTCTAACTTTTTAGCAATATCTCTCGCAATATTAGCTTTTAATTCTGACATTTTACTACCGTGTACGTCACGCAGTGCCAGAATGTTTGAGATGAGAGAGACCATGCTGTTGTGGGTATTACTCAATTGCTTATTGGCACTCTCAAGTTTTTGAGATTTATTAATAATTTCCTGAGTTCTTTCCTCTACAGTTTTTTCCAAGTTAAGGTTTAGCGCTTCTAGTGCCGCTTGTTTTTCAATTAACTGCTGAGTCAGATAGGCGTTATGTTGTTTTAGTTGAGTACTTTGTAAGCCATCAGCCACAATGGATTTTAGGGTGTCATCATTCCAGGGTTTGGGAAGATAATTAGAAATTCGGCCATCGTTAATTGCTTGAACAGTCGACTCCATATCGGAATATCCCGTCATTAATATACGAGGGATATCGGGATATTTTTGTGCTGTGTGGCTGAGAAACTCTGCCCCCGTCATTTCAGGCATACGCATATCTGAAATTATTAGGTTAACGGATTGTTGGCTTAGAATTTCTAATCCCTGCCTGCCAGATGTCGCCATTACAATGTTCACGTTAATGGATCGTAAGGCACGACGAATAGACTTTAGTATGTTTTCCTCATCATCGACTAATAATAATGTAGGTTTAAAATCTTCATTATTAATTTCGAATAAATCGTCCATTATTTATTGATCCGCTGCTATTTGGTTAAGGGGGATTTTGACAGTGAAAATTGTACCCACATCCAGCTGGCTAGAAACTGAAATAGTACCACCGTGTTCTTTAATGATGCCATGTGAGATTGAGAGGCCAAGCCCAGTACCGACCCCGACAGGTTTCGTGGTGAAGAAGGGGGTAAATAAATTCTTCATATTATCTTCGCTAATACCTTCGCCGTTATCTTGTACTGAGATAAGAATGCCATCCTCAGTGTTTTCAGTGAATATGTATATGTTGCCATTGTTATCAACTGCTTGATTGGCATTAGAAATAAGATTGGTAAAGACTTGGCTTAATTTCCCTGTGTATCCCATTATTTTAGGAATATCGGTAAAATTAGTAATGATGCTGGCATGATATTTTGTTTGGTTTTCAAGAATGTTGATAGAGCTTCGAAGGGTATTGTTGATATCAACAATCACTTTCTCAGCTTTATCTTCACGAGTAAAGGCGCGTAAATCTGCGACTATTTGCTTGACTCGTGCTAGACCTTCTGAAGTTTCTTTGCTTAAGTCGATAAAGTCTTCTAATAAAAATATCAAATCGTATTTATTCAGTAACGAATTCCATTTTTTATTGATGGTTTGTTCGGACTGTTCAGTTTCAAGGGTCAGTTGCATTTCCTGCACAAAATTCTGGATGTCTTGGAACGCGATCTTTAATGAGTTGAAGTTACTGGTGATATATCCGATAGGGTTGTTGATCTCATGAGCAACTCCCGCGGCTAATACGCCTAAAGAAGCCATTTTTTCTGTTTGAATCAGTTGATTTTGACTGGCCTTCAAATTATCTAAGGTTTCTTCTTGAGTCTGCATCAAAGCATAAAGTTCTCTCGATTTATCTTCGAGCAACTGTTCTGCTTGCTGACGCATGATACGCTCACGCTCATAGGCCACTTTATAATCAGTAGTCATGTTACTTGATCAGCTCGACGTTTCACCATATCGCGTAGGATATCAAATACGACGCCTTTCATGAGTGGCTTCCTTTCCTGCAGTTATCTATAACTAAAGGATAGCTCAATTTTGTTTGATTACAGGTGGATGTATTTGATTTTGATGATTTTTAAGCAAAAAAAAGACCGATCAATTTGAATAAATTAATCGGCCTTTCGTCGTATAGGAGTAGCTGCTACTAGTTTTTAGCGCGCTGCTCTTCACGGAAACGGATCTTATCTTGGCGATGTCTTTCCACAGTTTCTTTAACATCGGCGCCTAGGTGATCTTCACCGCGTTGCTTAGCCAGCTGCATTTGCAGTTCACGCTGCTTAAAACGTTCACGCTGCTCATCGCTGTAGCTGTCGATGCAATGTGGGCAGCTAACACCTTGCAGGTAGTCGGCACTGATTTTTTCTTCTTCGGTAATCGGGTAGCGACAGGCATGGCATTGGTCATACTGACCTTTTTCTAAATCATGGTTCACGGCAACACGGTTATCAAACACGAAGCATTCGCCTTCCCACATAGTCTCTTCTTTTGGCACTTCTTCTAGGTATTTAAGAATACCGCCTTCAAGATGATAGACCTCATCGAAGCCTTGCTCTTTCATATAGGCAGTCGACTTTTCACAGCGAATGCCACCGGTGCAGTACATAGCGACTTTCTTTTGCTTAGTCGGGTCCATGTTCTCTTTCACGTACTGCGGAAATTCACGGAAGGTTTCAGTATTGGGATTGATCGCGCCTTGGAAGGTACCAATTTGTACTTCGTAGTCATTGCGGGTATCAATCAAGACAACGTCTGGATCGGAAATTAAGGCATTCCAGTCTTGTGGCTTAACGTAAGTGCCCACTACCTGTTTAGGATCGATGCCTTCGATGCCCATGGTGACGATTTCTTTCTTCAACTTCACCTTAGTACGGTAGAAGGGCATGGTATGGTCGTAAGATTCTTTTGTTACTATGTTCGCTAGGCGTTCATCGGTGGCGAGCCAGACGAGTAGAGCGTCTATGCCTTCACGCGAACCGGCAACCGTACCGTTGATGCCTTCTTGGGCAATCAATAGGGTTCCGCGTACTTCATTGGCTTCCATCGCTTCTAACAAGGGTTGGCGCAGAGCTTCAAAGTTTTCTAGGGTAACGAACTTATACATCGCGCATACGACGACAGGAGCAGTTTGCTCAGACATGGGTCTTTCCTTTATTGCGGTCTGGAACGTAAAACCAGAGCATTATTCAATTGTGTTCTAAATTAATAGGCTGCTATCAGCCTAATGGAGCGCGCGGATTATATACAAGTCTGAGGTATTTATCCAAATTTAGCGCGTGAATGCACCATAACGCTTGGAGTCTGCAGTGTTAGGCAGGATTGTCCTGATGAACTCAAAGATTTTTGTCGCCTATCGTCGTTCATTTTGGCTCGCGTTTTGCTTTTTCCGAATACCTTACAGACACGGAAAACCTAACAGCTCTTAATCATGCTATTCAAATCAGGCTCGAATTAGCGTTAAGACTGGCTCAGGGAAGGCGAGCTTATGAATACACTCGGTCAAAATACTCTATTAGTCGATAAAACCAATACCGGTCAGCGGCTATTAAATCAAGCGCAACGGCAAGCGATTGCCGCAGTTGAAGTGATTCCTGCCAGTACCGAAGTCTCTTTGAGTGCTGATAGTAAGGATCCTAACGGCAGTGCAAGCAAGGTTAATGAAAAATTTGAACAAGCGGCAGTTGACCTACTTGATATGGCACCCCTTTCATTACCGACCAAAGTGGATTTTAATGCATTCGAGAAGGACTTCACGCGGGAGCTCAATAAGGCCGGTGTCGATACCAGGATCGAAATAAAGTTACGGGCGAATAGCGAAGGGCAGATTGAGGTGACTAATGATCACCCAGATAAGGAGAAAATTGAAGCCATGTTCGCTAATAATTTTGATTTACAGCAGGGCTTCGTGCGTGCGGATACGTATCAAACTTTGCAGAAACTTCATACCTTACATCAGCAATGGCAGCAAAAAATAAGTGCGGGTGCCAGTGAAGAAGCGGCTAATTTATGGTTAGTTCAAGCTGCGCAGTCCATGGTCGCAGAGAATACTGGGATGACCTACCAAGATGGAAAAATGGTTACTGATAATAAAGTCACTTCAAGTAATGACCCAATGAAAGTTATTGCGAACTTGCAAGCGATTGCTATCGGCTAATCGTTGACTGATGCATACCTAAACAGTCCGCTATCTTCTGCTGATTTATTTTAGTTTTCTTTAAAGTGTAAATTTGGCATCGCTGTTCGGAAGTCAGTTACTTGTATTGGTTCATCGATGCATCTCTTGCCAGAGAAAAACGATGTATCGTGTAAAAATGGCTGCAGGAACGAAATCTCTAATGTACAACTTGATAAGTTGATCCTGAATGGTCATTGGCACAAGTATAGACTTAACTTAATAGGTAACAGTTCCGAATAATTTGAAATGAGTGTTGATATTGGTTATTAGCGGGTTCGGCCATTTACGGATGTATTTAGCAGTTGCTATCGTTTTAATGGCCTCTAGTGCGACGGCCTTTGCCGAATGTCGCGATTTTGACGCTATAGCTGCAGCGAATAAGAAAGCAGCATCTTATTACAAAAATGGAACGGTTTTTCATCCCGCAGTCGTTCAAAAAATACATCATCCTTCTAGAAAAAAAGAAGTGGCGAGTTACATCAAAACAGGTGAAAAACGCTACAGTATTTTTACCCTAGTCGATGAGAATTGTAAGGTAGAGTTCCGTAAGCGAACACGCCAAAATGATTAATCATTGTCAGTCAGCTTAATCCTCAATTAATCTCTTCTTGATATAAATACGCTCTCATAGACCAAAGTAAGCCAGTGTCCGTTTTTTGCTGGCGAGATACGTCTAACGCAAAGTAGGCCAATGTATTTCATATGAAAAATCATGCATATGGTGATATGGAGTCAATATTTTTCGATAGTCATCTTTATTGAGGCTAATGCGTAAGAAATTAGCGAGTTGTCGCTCTATTTGAGTGTTTTTTTCATGAGTTAGTGAGAAATTAGCAAAAATAACAACAATATTTTAAGTATTGCTTAGCCCATTATATTTACTCTTTTGTAAAATCCCTTTCATTTGTTATTTCTTTGCACGTTTTGCACATCGAATTGTACTTTCGAACCTATCCAATAACCTGCTTTTCAACTAAAAATTAAGTTAGCTCTAAGTCATTAAAACGATAAGAAGTAGCACTAGAGCCAAAGTGAAAAAAGTAAATCCAAAAGTATTACTGAGCTTCGCACCGCAGAATATTATAAATAAAAAGGGATCCGACATGATCAGCACGTTAAAAAGGCAGTATCGTCATACTTTGATGACGCCTCTGGTATCGATTGCGCTTTTATCTGGTATGGCCATTGAAGTACAAGCGATGTCAAAAACACCGCCACCACCACCGCCGCCAAGTCCTGCCCAAATTGCTGCTGCACAAAACTCAGTGCATGAATTAGCGCAAGGCTGCTATGCCATTCAATCGCCTGCTAATGGCAAGTATATGAATCGCTTTCACCAAGGCGGCTTAGTGGATAATGGCTTGAGTTATCAGTTTAAAGCGACCTCCACTGCCGGTGCTGCTCGTTTCTACTTTAAACCGACCTCGTATTTTCATTACATGCTAACGGATCAAGACGGCCGTTATTTAGCCAGCCATCTTCCTAACGAAGTCTCTGCAGGGCGTTATGCCGGTAAATTCGCTCAATGGAGAGTGGGTGGTCAATATCAAAGCGATGGCAGCTATCGCTATAGTTTCCACGGCATAGGCTTGAACAAAATACTTCGTCACAATCATGGTGGCATTGGCTGGTACGCAAACGGTGGTGCGTATGTATTGGATATTTTAAATCCAACCAACGCCAATAGTGAAACGGGCTTTAAGCTTGTTGCACAAAATGATTGTAAGCCTTTCCCAGAAGCTGATTTGAATGTTGATGAGTCAATCTCGCAAGCGGCTGATGTCAGTGAGCCTGTGCGCGGTGCGATTGATCCGCATACACACATAACGTCTTACGAGTTTATGGGGGGCAAGTTTTTACACGGTGAGCCCTTCAGCCCTTGGGGTATAGAAACGGCTTTACGCGATAGTAAAGAAATCCACGGACCAAGCGGTGCTTTAGATATCATTGGTAATCTAATGGGCTTTAACGATGTTGGTCATCGTTATGATACTCGTGGCTATCCAGACTTCCCGGCTTGGCCTGCGCATAAGTCTTTATCTCATATGCAGTATTACTATAAGTGGGTAGAGCGAGCGCATAAAGGTGGCTTGAAGATGATGGTTTCTCTGTTAGTAGAGAACGAAGTCTTATGTACTGTGCAGAAAACGGTGAATCCCGCGAGTTGGATTAATCCCAATAATTGCCAAACTTCTAAGAGTATTGATCTGCAAGTTCAACGCTTAAATGAAATGGAAGCCTATATCGATGCTCAGCAAGGCGGCCCGGGCAAGGGTTTCTTCCGAATAGTGACAACTCCTGCGGAAGCGCGTGCGGTTATTGCTAATGGCAAAATGGCTATCTTAATGGGTATTGAAGCCTCCGAACTGTTTGATTGTGGTGTTCGCGATCATTGTACTAAAGCGACGATTGAAGCTCAGTTACAGAAAGTCTACAGGGCGGGTGTACGTACCTTGTACCCAACGCATCGATTTGATAACCAATTTGGTGGTGCTCGCCCAGAAGATGGCTTCTTAAATGTCGGACAGTGGTTGTCGACAGGTAAGTTCTTTGCAGCAGAGTCATGTGATGCAGAAACACGTGGTCGTAACTTCACTTCGGGCTTCCCTCTAATCGGCAATGTGCCAGTGATCAAAGACATCTTGAACTTGATCGGACTTAATCCTGTTTATGATGAGACTCAGCCTTTGTGTAATAAGCTTGGCTTAAGCGATCTGGGTGTTTATCTAATCAATCGTATGATTGATATGGGTATGATTATCGAGATGGATCACATGTCGACTAAAACAGCGAACGCAGTGATTGAAATCGTTAAAGCGCGGAATTATTCTGGTGTGATTTCTGGTCATAGTTGGT
>Ga0209396_1000214_pt1 | contig 74708 bp, 59 predicted proteins | sample GOMGulsemesocosm_6_FD_184638 | JGI IMG/M metagenome (GOLD analysis project Ga0209396, IMG submission 184638) | Methane-oxidizing microbial communities from mesocosms in the Gulf of Mexico - GOM8C Gulf of Mexico (SPAdes) (version 2) | ecosystem: Environmental > Aquatic > Marine > Cold seeps... | reverse complement strand
TTTTGTCTAGCGACAATAGCGACATGGTCCCACCTGATCCCATTCCGAACTCAGAAGTGAAACGTGTTAGCGCCGATGGTAGTGTGGGAGTTCCCATGTGAGAGTAGGACATTGCTAGGCTTCTAATTTAAGATTACTCAGCTCTAAGCTGTGTTTTCGGCCCCGTGGAGGGGTTCCCGAGTGGCCAAAGGGACCAGATTGTAAATCTGATGGCTCAGCCTTCGGTGGTTCGAATCCACCTCCCTCCACCACTTCTTTCTCTACTATTTTTATTTAAAACTTCTAGCTTAATTCAAAATGTAGTTTTTAGTATATCCTCAAAACTCAAAACTCAAAACTCAAAACTCAAAACTCAAAACTCAAAACTCAAAACTCAAAACTCAAAACTATTTGCTATTTGCTATTTGCTCTTCTCTATATTCTTTTCAACTAAACTATATTTTTCGTAAAGCGTTACAAAACGTTTATATGATTCACTATCTGGTGTTAAAGATTTGAATTCATTAATTAAAATCTTCGCTTGTTCAAAATCATCAACTCTATCGTGATCCTTATCAAATGAGACAATTAATGTCTGCAAAAGGTTAAGTTTTATTCCGATATGATTTGGAAAATGGATCAGTGCTTTATTTAACTTAGCAATTGCCAAGCTATAGTGATTAGCACGATAAAGATTGTTACTTACTTCTAATGCATTCTGAGCTGCTATTTTATCACTTTCACGTAAAGGTTTATCAGATAGTGAATATATCTGAGCCAGGACTTCGGTATTATCAGGGTTTGCTTGGGCTAGATGGTTGAGTAAGTTATGTGCACTTGATTTTCGTTCGAGTGCTAACAATGATTTTGCGATTGATAATGTTCCTGACTGAGATAATTGATTTTTGAAACGATTTAATAAGCGTTCGGCACCTTTTATCATCTCTTTAGCAAGGTTCGGTTCCTTAGCTTTTTCGTGTAGTCTTGCGGTTAACAATTGACTGTGAATTTTTAGTTCAGCAGAATTGAAATCTTTAACCATTTCAGTAAGGGCTTTAAACGCTTTATTATTCAGCCGACGAATATGAAATACACTCAAATTGTCAGCGTACTCTAGCAATGATTCAACAAACTGAATGGCATTCTCAGGCTTTTTATGAACAGAATAATAAGCTAAATCAGTCGTTTTAGAAAAAGCATTAGTAGCCTTATTAAAGTTTTCATTTGAAAGACATAAATCGGCGTATTTCTTTAGACGCGGTACCGATCTAGGTGAAACTAATAGTGCTTTTTCTAAAACTTCTTCTGCTAAATTAGGTTGTTGATCTAATACATAGGCTTTGGCAAGCCAGTCATAAGCAGATAAATATAATGGATGACTTTCTACTACTGCATCAAAATAATGAATGGCTAGTGAGAATTCATCATTTAATAAGGCAATTTTACCAAGGCCAATGGCAGCCCACTGACAATTAGTCGCACCTAAATAAGCATCATAAATTGCTTTTGCTTCATCAAATTGAGCAAGTTCGAAATGTTGTCGAGACTGAATTCCTAGACACTCGGTCTTATAACGAGAGTTATTAATAATTTCATGTTCACATAAATGTATAACTTGCTGGAAGTTATCATTATCCATGGCTTGATATATCTTTAGCATGGTATTTTTTTTAAGGAAACAACGTTCCAATCTGGTTGATAAGTCATTTAAAGTATAAGGTTTTGCGAGATATTCATCTGGTTTGTGCTCAAGTGCAGCAAGAACCATCGCCTGTGAAACTTCTGCAGTGATCATAACAATCGTGCAATGGCGAGAAATTAGTTGTTTTGCCCTTAATTCTTCAAGAATTTGTTGACCATTTTTTTTCCCCTCACCCAAATCGTAGCCTAATAAAATGACGTCAAATTCTACTGATTCACATAGAGAAAAAATATCAGGAGCGTGATGGTTTGTATCTACCTTCATCGCACCAAGGCTATAGGCAAATATTTTTAATGTATCACGTGACTGTTTAATATTGTCGGCAACTAAAAAACGTTTGTCGCCGTAATCAATATTACTCATAAAATCCCTTTTAAAACTTTCTATTAATGTGAATTTAAAGGGATTTAAGAGGCTTGTCTAGCTTTGTCAGCATGTTTTTTGCAATAGCTCGTAATTGCACTTCTACGAGCTATACTGTATTCTGCACCGCCGCTACATGTTGGCTATACTCCATTTTATATAAAGAGATTCATCTATGAGTTTTACCTCGTTGGGCTTAGCTGCTCCAATTCAAAAAGCGATTGCCGAAAAAGGCTATACCGAACCTTCACCGATACAAGCACAAGCTATTCCTGCAGTTCTGGCTGGTGAAGACGTAATGGCGGCAGCGCAAACAGGTACGGGGAAAACTGCTGGGTTTACTTTGCCAATTTTAGAGCGATTGTCTGGAGGTGAACGTCCACGTCCACACCAAGCTAGAACATTAATTTTAACGCCAACACGTGAACTAGCTGCACAAATTTATGAAAATGTTGAAATGTATGGGAAGTATTTACCCTTAACTTCAGCTGTTGTTTTTGGTGGAGTAAAGATTAATCCTCAAATTTCGCGTTTACGCCAAGGTGTTGATATTTTAGTCGCCACTCCAGGACGTCTTCTTGATTTATATAACCAGAAAGCGGTTAGCTTTAAACAACTAGAAATTTTAGTGTTGGATGAAGCCGATCGTATGCTGGATATGGGCTTTTTACGTGACATTAAAAAAATATTGTCCTTATTACCTAGACAACGTCAGAATCTTTTATTTTCAGCAACCTTCTCAGAAGATATTCGCGCGCTCGCTCGCGGTTTAGTAAATAACCCTGTTGAAATTTCTGTTAGTACGAGAAATACCACAGCAGAAAGAGTCGAACAGGTAATATACCCGGTTGATAAAAAGAAAAAAGCCGGCTTATTAACGGCTCTTATTAAAGATAATAACTGGCCACAAGTATTAGTGTTTATGAAAACTAAACACGGATGCAATAAGTTAACAAAGCAATTAGAAGCTGAAGGCATAAACGCCGCGGCTATTCATGGTAACAAAAGCCAAGGTGCGAGAACGAAAGCCTTAGCTAACTTTAAAGACGGTACTATTAACGTCTTAGTTGCTACAGATATTGCTGCCCGTGGTATAGATATTGATCAACTCCCGCAAGTAGTTAACTATGAATTACCTAATGTTGCAGAAGACTACGTACATCGCATCGGACGAACAGGACGAGCGGGAGCCAGCGGAAAAGCCGTATCGTTAGTATGTTCTGATGAAATTGATTTATTAAACGATGTAGAACATTTAATTCAAGCACACATTCCACGTGAAGTGATACCAGGTTTCGAACCTTTTAACTTTTTATTAGAGTCTCGTCCATTAAGACCTTTAAAAGCTAATAAGCCGAAAAAAGCGAAAAGTGAACATCATGACGGACAGCGCTCTGGAGAAAACTCTCGTGGTCATAAGCCTAAAAGCGCAAACCCTCGCCATAGAGCAAACAGTAGCAGTAATAACAATTCAAAGGCTGGTGGCCGTCGTAAAAATCCAGCGGGCAATGCTCCTGCAACTAATAGCGACCCATACTCAGCTTCACGTTAATAATTAGAATATAATTAAGGCTCTTTATGGGCCTTAATTTCTTTTAGCTAATAGCTTATCTAGGTTGTTGGCAAACATTTGACGGTCAGCCTGACTTATTGGTGGAGCACCACCGGTTTGAACACCACTTGAACGCAAGGTATCCATAAAGTCCCTGATATTAAGTCTTTGTCTAATGTTACTCTCGGTATATAGCTCACCTCTTGGATTTAACGCGAAACAGCCCTTTTCAACGACCTCTGCGGCTAAGGGAATGTCTGCGGTGATCACTAAATCATTTGCGACAGCTCTTTTAACGATTTCATTATCCGCAACATCAAAACCAGCCGCAACTTGCACAAAATCTATGAACTTAGAAGGCGGTGTTTTGATAAAGTGATTGGCTAATAGTGTTGTTGGAATTTGTGCTCGGTCAGCAGCTCGAAATAAAATTTCTTTAATAACTACAGGACAAGAATCTGCATCAACCCAAATATTCATGATGTTCCCTCAAAAAAGAATAGCCCACACCTGTTTAGTGCGATATTTTTCTATTTTAATATGATGATTGTTGGTATACCTAATATAATCTAGATAATAGCAAACTTTACTTTATAGAATGGACTCTGTTTACGCTTACTAACCCAACGATACTTTAAGAGAACTTAACCATGAATAAACCGCAACGCGACATTACCTTAAGATTTTTAGCTGAACCACAAGACGTAAACTTTGGTGGGAAAGTGCATGGTGGCGCCGTAATGAAATGGATCGATTTAGCGGCTTACGCCTGTTCTGCCGGTTGGAGTGGTCGTTATTGTGTTACCGCTTATGCGGGGGGGATTCGTTTTGTTGCGCCAATTCATGTAGGCAGCTTAGTCGAAGTTGAGGCGAAAGTAATTTATACCGGTAACTCATCGATGCATATCGCATTGGAAGTAAATGCCTGTGATCCAAAATCATTGAATCGTCGATTAACCACACATTGCATTGTGATTATGGTGGCCGTTGACCAAAATGGCCAATCAGAACAAATCCCAAAGTGGATACCTGTGACACCAGAAGATATTAAACAACATGAATCAGCAAAAAAACTCATGGAAATGCGAAAACTAATCGGCGAAGAGATGCAAATTTTTGTAGAATAGTCAGATTTATTTAATACACAGCCCAATACACAGCTCGATAGGATAATTTCATGGCGCAAACTCTCGACGAACAACAAATCAAGCAAGTTTTAAATTACGATGATGCTCAACGAGCAAGCTACTTTCTGAAAGAAGTGGTCGCTAACAATGAAATTTGGATATTAAAAGACGAGCATGGTTGTGTGATGCTTAATACCGAAGATGAAGATTGTGTGCCGGTATGGCCCAATGAAGCCTTTGCACAAGCTTGGGCAACAGACGAATGGCAAGAATGTCAGGCTGAAGCTATTTCATTAAGTAAATGGTATAGCCGTTGGTCACATGGCTTGGCAGATGATGAATTAGCCTTAGTGGTTTTTCCTAGTCAAAGTGAGCAAGGGTTAGTGTTCTACCCAGAAGAACTTGAACAAGAACTAAAAAACAAACAAAAAAATCAATCAGCAAAAGGTCAGCGTTAATAATATGAGTTTTACTTCTTTAGCACTAGACAAATGTTTAACCGACGCCGTTAAAGGGTTAGGTTATACAGAAGCTACTCCTATTCAGCAAAAAGCTATTCCTACTATTTTAGCGGGAAAAGATATTATGGCTGGAGCGCAAACAGGCACGGGTAAAACTGCGGCTTTTGCTTTACCTATTTTACAAAAATTGATGGTTAAATTGCCAGAAAATCGTCCGGTACGTGCCTTAGTCTTAACTCCGACACGAGAGCTAGCGCAGCAAGTGTATAAAAACTTTGTCGGTTACGCGGAGAACACTGAACTTAATATTGCGGTTGTTTATGGTGGTGTCAGTATTAAGCCACAAGTTGCCGCATTAAATAAAGGTGCAGATGTTTTAGTCGCGACACCAGGTCGATTGCTCGATCATATAATCAACGGCTCATTGTCGTTAACAGAACTAGAATTTTTAGTCTTTGATGAAGCAGATCGTATGTTAGATATGGGCTTTAAAGATGAAATTGATCGCATTTTAAATCGTGTACCTCTCAAGCGCCAAACACTGTTATTTTCAGCGACCTTTGATGATGCTATTTTCAAACTCAGTAAAAATTTATTAACCAATCCTGAATTAATAGAAGTCAGCGAACGAAATACAGCGGCAACAAGTGTTGAACAAATTCTTTATACCGTTGACAGCTCACGAAAACGAGAGCTAACCTCATTTTTAATCGGTTCAAAAAATTGGCAACAAGTACTTATATTCACTCGTACTAAACAAACTGCAGATGACCTAGCAAAAGAAATGTGTAAAGACGGCATTAAAACACAATCGATTCATGGTGATAAATCACAAGGCGCAAGAGAAAAAGCCTTAGCAGAATTTAAAGCAGGAAAAACCCGTGCACTAGTAGCTACCGATGTCGCTTCTCGAGGTTTAGATATTGCGCATTTAAATTATGTGATTAATTACGAACTCCCTTATATCGCCGAAGATTATATTCATCGCATAGGAAGAACAGGTCGAGCAGGGAATGAAGGGGTAGCCGTATCACTAATGAGCCCAAGTGAAGAATGGTTGCTTGAAGCGGTTGAGAAAGTACTTGATACACGGTTATTACAGCAGTGGTTTCCCGGTTATGAACCTGATTTAACCAAAACAGAAAAACCGACACGAAGAGGTAGTCAAAAGCAGCGCGATAGAAAAAAAGCGTTAGGTGAAAGTGGCCGCTCTAAAAAGAGAACCAGCACACAAGAAAAATATGGCCGTCGTTAGTTTCTACTAGGTTAGTTAGCATAGAAACTAACTAACGATAGGCCAATGCATTAATATTTTAGCGCCAATAATGGCGCTTTTATTTTGCCTATTTTCTACACTTAACTGACCATTATGGTTCTTTATTATTTCAGCACATAACGATAAACCAATGCCAGAACCTTCACTTTTAGTGGTATAAAAAGGAGTAAGTACATTATCTAAATTTGCAAAACCAGGGCCATTATCTTCAATTTCTAATTGCTGGTAATCTTGTTGATAATACGCTTTTATCACTATTTCAGTTTTATCGCTGCTATGTGCTTCTTGAGCATTCTTCACTAAGTTTATAATGACTTGAGCTATTTGGTTTACATCACCAAAACATTGATGATTACCTTGAAAATCAATTGAGCAGGTCTTTTCATTAACTAACAATTTTGCTTCGTCAATAACCTCTGTTAAATTAAACCAAGTAAGGTTTGGTTCGGGTAACTGAGTTAACTTACTGTATTCACCAATAAAAGATAACAATCGATTACTGCGTTTGTGAATACGGGACAATACTAAGCGGGTTTGTTGTTCATTTAACACCTCGGCAGATAATAACGTGTCTGTCATCGAAGCCATAGGTGTTAACGAGTTGCGTAACTCATGGCCTAATACCCGAATTAAGTTTTGCTGCGTGACACTACTGTTTTTATTTAATAACTGAGAAATATTAATAGCAGAAAAAAGCCAATGGTCTTGGTTTCCCTGTAAATATTGAATACTTTGACATTGCCATCGCTGATCAAATTTAGGGTGTGTTAACTGTCCGTTCTGTTGATTAAAGCCAAGATCAGTAGCCAAGCTTCCTAACAACATTGGTCGTTGAATTTGCTCATTCATTGCGGTATTTCTGTAGGTCAGTTGCAGATTCTCATCAAACAAACATACAGGTACTGACCATGCATCGAGAATGTGACTTAGTAAATTGTCTAAGCTTTGATGCTGGCGTGATTTGGTTAAATTTACTTGGGCTAATCCGGTGATTTCTTTCTGTAAAGCTAGTAATAAGTTATCTGGGTGCTGATTCTTAAAGCGAAGGTTTTGTTCGCCTTCCTTAAGTATCTGCGTGAAAGTAGTCAGTTGTCGAATAGTTTGACACCAAAATGAATAGCAACGCCATGCTAACCAAGTTAAAGGGTAGGCAAGCGCGAATAATAGCGTAGCTACGCCGAGCAAGCTCCAACCTAAGGTAAGGGTGAATGCGGCCACCAAGCCTATTATCAATAACACCATAATGGTTAGGGTGATGACTAAGGTTTTTTCATGATTCACTTAACAGTTCCTATCTTTATGTGTTTGCTTTTAAATTAATTGATCACTGCCATCAGCAATAGCAAATTTTTCTAAGCGTCGATAGAGAGCATTTCGTGAAATTTCCAGAATTTTAGCCGCTTCAATAACATTACCTTGCGTAACCGCCATCGCTTTTTCTATAAGCTGTTGTTCAGCAACCTCTAATGGCTGCAAAACAACATGATTCTGCTCATTTTGCTGCGCTTCAAGTAACAGTTGAGCATCCGTTATCTCATTGCTCGTCGCCAGTAACACAGCTCGCTCAATAACGTGGCTAAGTTCACGAATATTACCGGGCCAGTTATGTCTGCTAAGTTTAGATAATGCTGAGTTTGATAGGGTTAGGGCGTTCTTTTTATATTTATCGCAAAATTTACTAATAAAATTTTCCGCTAATAAAGCCATATCTGCAATACGTTCACGCAAGGGGGGAATAGTGATCACAAGCGTATTCAAACGGTAGAGTAAGTCTTGTCGAAAACCACCTTCAGTAACTAGGTTATGCAAGTTAGCGTTAGTAGCGCTGATAAGGCGAACATTCGCACTTTGTGTTTGGCTTGAACCTAAAATTTCATACTGACCTGTTTCTAAAACACGTAATAACTTAGGTTGTAACGTTAGTGGTAAAGAACCAATTTCATCAAAGAACAAACTGCCTTGGTCAGCTAATTGAAAACGACCCACTCGATGTTGCTTAGCATCTGTAAAAGCCCCTTTTTGATGACCGAACAGTTCACTTTCAAATAAATTTTCAGGTATAGCCGCCATGTTAACCGAAATTAGTGGTTCATTACGACGAGTTGATAGCTGATGAATACGTTCGGCGAGCAAAGACTTACCTGTGCCATTTTCACCTAAAATAAGGACATTAGCATCGGTAGGCGCTATTTGCTTAACCAGTTGCTCAATAGCATTCATCGCTGGAGATTGGCAAATCCAAGTTAACGGGTTTTTATTTTCATTCGATGAGTTCAAAAAAGCGCGATAGCCTTGGTTTTCTTGTTGCAGTTTGGCAACATTAAGCTGCTGATGAATACTATTGATCAGCTTTTCTTTCTGCCATGGTTTTTCTATAAAATCGCCAGCACCTTGTTTTAAGCCTTTTACCGCTAATTCGATACTGCCCCATGCGGTCATTAAAATAACGGGAATATTACTTTTTTTAAGTTGACTTAAAATCTCTAACCCTTCTTTACCACTGGTAGTATCGCGGCTAAAATTCATATCCAATAAAATCAAATCAGGTTTTTGACGTTCAGCTTGAATGGTAACTTCTTTCGGGGTTCCTGCTTCAAGTGTCTGAAAGCCATGCGCTTGTAATAGTAGCGAGAGGGCTAACCGTATATCTTCATCGTCATCGGCAATGAGAATAGTTTTATTATTTTTATAATCCAACAGACAATCCTTAGCTGTTTAAGTTGTTAGTATTGCAGCAGTAAATCGATAAAATACAGCAGGTAACACTAGTGTTGAACCCTTTATTTAATCGACCAACATGATGATAACTTATTTTGAGTTTGAAAAAACATTACTCTTCTCGAAGTGCTTGCATTGGATCTTTACTTATTACCCGCCAAGCAGGAATAATTACCGACAAGAGCACAATAACGATTAAGCAAGCATCTAATACCGACATAGCGATACCATTGAAGTCGGGTAACATGGTTACGTTATTTTGCAGTTGTTCATAACCAAAAACAGAAATCACAAAACCTAACCCTAAACCTATTACTAACATCCAAGCCGCATCTTTTAATATGAACTTAACCAATAGTGACTGCTTCGCGCCAGTCGCCATACGAACCGCTAATTCGTATTTGCGATTATTGGTCGTCATTTGGGTTAAGCCGGCGACACCGATAGCAGCAAGAAATAAAGTCAGTAAGGTTACTGTGACGATGATCCATAAAGTCGTACGATGCATTTGAGTCATTTGTGCCCAAGTATCGTGTAATGCAGTGACTTTTAAGTCTTTAAACAAAGGGAACTTCTGTTTGAAAGCGTCTTCTAGCATAGCCGTTGTTAGTTTTTTGCCTTGTGGCATCTTAACCGTATAAGTTGACCCGTAAATAAGTCTGGGGCTATTTCTATAAAGAACAGGATTTTTAGTACGTCTCAAATTACCAGGGGAGCTTCTTAGCGTCGGCACTATGCCTTGAATAGTTAATGTCTTCGACGTTTTTAACTTTTTGCCGATAACTTCTTCATACGACAAGTTTGGATACATCAATTTTGCCATTGTCGCATCTATAATAGCTACGGGCTCATCATTTTCAATTTGTTCTTTCGATATATTCATTCCTGCAACAAAGTTAACGTTAAATGCGGAAAAATAATGTTCATTAACATACCTATCCTCATAATTAAAACTGATGTTACTTTCTTCATCCTTAAATGAATAGCTCGTTATCATTCCTCCAATAGGACCTGATGAAGGAACAATGACTTTACTGCCAATGGCTGTGCTCTCAATGAAATTGATCATTGTTTTTGTGTCATTACTTAATAATTGATTATTTTCAGCTATGTGGGTTTTTTCTACAGTGACATCATCTTTTATGGAGTTCATGGTAATTGTATAACTATTATCTAATGTGTAGCCTAAATCACCATAAACCTCCTGATAGCTTTGCAGTGCCAGCATTACGCTAGAGGTCAATAAAATAGAAGCTAAAGACAACTGAAGTACCATTAATGATTTACTTAAGGTCTGGTTACTTTGTGCTTGGATACCCTTACCACTACTGTTTAAATTCTCTACTAAGCTATGTTTATTAACATTAATAGTGACGAGTAAGCTGAAAATATAAGCTAATAGCATCACGATGAATACTGCTGCTATCAAAGTAGGTAAATTGAGACTAATAGTGTTTAATAAAGGTAGGCTGCTGCCGGCTAATATCGGTAAAAGTTTGATCATCCATCCCGCAGATAATAACCCTGTAATAGCCGCTAAACTAAAGCAGGGAATATTCTCTAAAAAGATCAAAAACCGTAATTTAGTTAGGCTAGCACCTAAACTTAACTGAATCGCAAACTCTTTACCTCGTGCCTGATAATGCGCAATAAATAGGTTCAGTAAATTGAGTGCCGCCATCAATAATAAACCAATAACCGCAATCATTAAGGTGATGATAAGTGAGGCGGCTGAGCCAAGTAAGTAGTCTCGGTAACTTTGATTACTACTCTCTAATTTGAAGCCGTTACTAAAATGTTTAAATGTTGCCGCTGCCTCAGCGGTAAAATTATATTGAACATACTTCTTGCTCCACTGCCTAATCTTTTCTGAAGTCAATACTGTGCCGTTATTTTTCATTAAGGCAAAGATACTACTGAGAGGACCACTAATAGCACCAGATTCTGATTCTGCTTTTATTGTTGCGAAGTTTGTGATTTTCCAAACTTGATTTAAGTTAACAACACTAGGGCTTTTTATTGCCGTTACATCTTCAATAATACCGGCAATGGTGAAGTTTTTATCTCCTAGCTTAACCGTTTGGCCTAGTGCCGCATCATTACCAGAAAATGCACTTTGCCATAAACTGTTTGAGATCCAAACAAAGCGTTCAGGTGAATCAATAGTAACATCTTGGCCTTTAATTAACTTTGTACCTAGCACTTTAAGAATGTTGCTTGAAGCGGAATTCTTATTGATATCATATTGAGTGTTATTGATCGATATCTTAGATTTCCTCGTTGATAAGCTTGCCCATTCGCCTAACTCAGTAAAGTCATCATTAAAGTGAGCAAGGCGCTTCATATCAAAAAAGGGAAATGTTGTTTCTTTACTATAAACAGCCTTTATTGAATAGGTTTGAATCCTACCTTCATTAGCAACCCCCTGTAATGGTTGGAATAATAAAGTTGATGAAATCGCAACTACGGTCAATACCGCACCTAGTGTTAACCCTAAGGTTAAAATAAGGGGCACACTTAAGCGGGGCAGAGAGAAAACTCGGCCAATACCACTGTAGAACGCTTTACTGATTAAGCTCATGCAAGCCTCTGCAACTCTGTACTATCTGGTTTGTTTTCATTGTTATCTCTATATTTATTCTGGATACTTAAGCTATTGATTACGACGAATGAAGGAAATAACAGAGGTATCAAATTGTTGTATAAACCTTTTGATATCTCTGTTGTTTTTTCCTTTTAAAGTCTGAGATATTAGTCTTCTCGTAGAGCTTGCATAGGATCTGAGCTTATTACCCGCCAAGCAGGAATAATCACCGACAAGAGCACAATAGCGATTAAGCTTAAATCTAATATCGACATAGCTACGCCATTAAAGTCAGGTAACATGGTTACGTTATTTTGCAGTCGTTCATAACCAAAAACTGAAATCACAAAACCAAGTCCTAAACCTATCACTAACATCCAAAGTGCATCTTTGAGAATGAATTTCACGAGCAGTGATTGTTTAGCGCCAGTCGCCATGCGAACCGCTAATTCATACTTACGATGGTTGGTGGTCATTTGGGTTAAGCCGGCGACACCAATAGCAGCAAGAAATAAAGTCAGTAAGGTTACCGCTATTATTATCCATAAACTTGTACGATGAGTTTGTGTCATTTCTAACCAAGTATCATTCAATGAAGTCACTTCTAAATCTTTTAGTAGAGGAAACTGCTGTTTGAATTTATCTTCTAACATCGCAGTCGTTAAGTTTTTACCTGTTGGCATCTTAACTGTGTAAGTTAAAGAATGGATAGCATCGGAACTATTCCTATAAATAACAGGCATTTGATTATGGTTTAACTGACCTGGATAACCTCTTAATAATGGCACTATACCTTGAATACTTAATGTTTGAGATGTTTTTAATTTTTTCCCGATCATCTCCTCATACGATAGTTTTGGATACATTAATTTAGCCATTAATACATCTATAATTGCTACTTGTTCAAGATTATCCATTTGCTCTTTCGATATGTTTTTCCCAGCAATAAACTCAATGTTAAATTCGTCAAAGTACTCATCATTAACGTACTTATTTTCATAGCTAAAACTGGTGTTATATTCTTCATCGTTATGTGTGTAGATTATTGACTGACGACCAAGAGGTCCTGATGAAGGAACAATAACTTTACTGCCAGTAGCTGTGCTCTCAATAAAATTGATCATTGCCGTTGTATCATTATTTAATGAATCATTCTTTTCCGCTTTGTCTGTGCTAATTGTTTTAGTAGTAGTAGTCCTGAAAACTTCTTCATTAATAGGACTCATGTTCACTTCGTAACTATTACCTAACGAATAACCCAAATCACCATAAACTTCTTGATAACTTTGCAGTGCTAACATAACGCTAGAGGTCAATAAAATAGATGCTAAAGATAACTGAAACACCATTAGCGATTTACTTAACGTTTGGTTGCTCTGTGCTTGTATACCTTTGCCACTACTATTTAAATTCTCTACTAAATTGTGCTTATTAACATCAATAGTCGCGAGTAAGCTAAAAATAAAAGCGAGTATCATTACTATCAATACGGCTGCTAACAGGGTGGGTAAGTTGAGACTGATATTTTGTAATAAAGGTAGACTGTTTCCAGCTAGTATTGGTAAGAGTTTAATTATCCAACCTGCGGATAATAAGCCAGTAATGGCCGCTAAACAGAAACAAGGCACATTTTCTAAAAATATTAATAGTCGTAATTTACTTAAACTAGCCCCTAAACTTAATTGAATAGCAAATTCTTTACTGCGCGCTTGATAATGCGCAATGAATAAATTCAGTAAATTTAGTGCGGCCATCAATAATAAACCAATAACGGCAATCAGTAAGGTAATGATAAGTGAAGAGGCTGAGCCAAGTAGATGGTCTCGGTAATTTTCGCTTTTGATGTCTAATTGGAAGTCTTTACTAAACATTTGTAATGTTTGTGCTCCCTGAGTGGTGAAATTAGTTTCTACATATTTCCTTACCCATTGTATTATTTCATCTGAAGTTAACACTTTACCGTTATCTTTCTTTAAAAGAAAAAGATTATGCAGTTGACCACTGAGAGCGCTTGATTCTGGTTGGGCTTTTACTTGCGCTAAGTTCGTGATTTGCCAAACTTGATTTAAGTTAACAACACCTGAGCTTTTTATTGCTGATATATCTTCAATTATGCCTGCTACGGTGAAGCTTTTATCACCGATTTTTACTGCTTGGCCTAATGCGGAGTTGCTACCCGAAAAGGCATTTTGCCAAAAGCTATTAGAAATCCACACAAGTCGTTCGGGTGAGTCAATGGTAACATCTTGGCCCTTAATTAGGTTTGTACCTAGTACATTGAGAATGTTACTTGATGCTGAATTTTTATTAATATCGTATTGAATATTATTGACCGAGACCTTAGTTTCTTTAGTCGATAAGGTCGCCCATTCTCCGATTTCAGAAAAGTCTTCATTAAAATGAGCAAAACGTCTCATTTTAAAAAAGGGAACGTTAAAGTCTGCCGTAAAAGGTATATTTACTGAATAAGCTTGCAGATTTTTCTCATTAGCGACTCCTTGTAAAGGCTGAAACAGTAAGGTTGATGTGATTGCTATCACGGTTAATACCGCACCTAGCGTTAACCCTAAGGTTAAAATAAGTGGCACGCTTAACCTAGGTAGAGAAAATACCCGGGTAATGCCACTAGAGAAAGCTTTATTGATTAAGCTCATGCAACCCCCTGCAACTCATTATTTTTCTCGGTGTTATTTGCATTACTCGTATTCGCTTGCGAGACAATTTGTCCATCAAGTAACTGTATTTGACGGCTGGCGCAACGGGCATAACGTGAGTCATGGGTAACCATGACAATGGTTGAGCCAGCTTTATTAAGTGTTTCTAACAAAGCCATAACTTGGTCGCCATTTTTACTATCAAGGTTACCTGTTGGCTCATCCACTAGAATGAGGTCGGGTTTACCAACTAATGCACGTGCAATAGCTATACGTTGTTGTTGCCCACCTGACAATTGATTAGGGCGGTATTCTTGACGATGCAACATATCTACTTGCGTAAGTACTTCTTCAACGCGTTGCTTAATTTCTGCTTTTTTCACATTTCTGTGTTCAAGAGGCAGTGCGACGTTTTCAAAAACTGTTAAGCTGTCGATTAAATTAAACGACTGAAAAACATAGCCAATATGCTGATTTCTAATCTGAGTTCTTTGGTCCACCTTTAGGCCTTGAGTATTAATTTCTGCAATTTCATATTCGCCTTCGCTGGCGCTGTCCATTAAGCCCATAATCGATAATAGCGTTGATTTTCCACAGCCAGACGGTCCAGTTATAGCAACAAATTCTCCTTGATGAATATCTAAAGACACACCTTGTAGTGCATGCGTTTCAATTTGTTGGCCGTCGTAGCGTTTGTGAATATTGTTCATATTGACTATTTTTTTCATGATTATTTCCTAATTAATTTTTATAAAAACTAAAACTATTGACTGTTAATAAGAGATTGTTAGTTGATCGTATTTTTCATAGTTGCGTGTATCGCTACTGATAACTTCATCACCAAGGGTTAGCCCTTCAATAATGATTAATTTGTTTTGAGAAAGTTCACCGAAAAGCACGTCACGCTTAACAATGTTACTTTCACTCGTTTTAACAAATAGACTTTGTTTGGTGCGTGGACGTAAACCTGAGGTTTGTTTAATAAAAATGGCATTGGGATCATGCTTAACAAAAACTTGTGCAGACACTGATAACGACGGACGAGCGTTTGAGGTAAGTTCGCTGTCAATTACCGCCTCTGCTAATACAGAGCCATCCGTAACAATGCTTTCTATGCGGCTAATATGGGCGCTTACCGAACCTTTTTGAGTATTAATATTGACGGAAGCACCAATATCAATTTGGTCGGCTAATTGTTGTTGCAAGCGTAAACGAGCGATTAACTCATTGTCACTGCCAACTTTTGCTAAAGAATGACCTAAATTAACACTTTGTCCGAGTTCAACCTCTAAACTTTGCAGTGAACCATGAATGCCGGCTTTTACGTGCATATCATCTAATTGTTTTTCTAGTAAGGTCACTTGAGACTTTTGCTGAGTAACCGTGATATCGCGTTCGGTTAATTGATAACCTTGCATTTCAATAAATTGTTGAAACTTTTCTTTTTCAAAACCTAATCGTTTGGTTTGCTGCTTTACGGCTAACTTTGCGCGTTGTAAGTCCATTTTTGATGAGACACCTAAGTCTAACAAATCTTCGTTTACAGTAAGTTCTAATTGGGATTTTTCAATTTCGGCTTCAATATCAGCGATAGTTCCTTGATAATTTAAGCGTTTGTTTTGTTGCTCATACTTAAAGGCTTCGCGTTGCGCTTGTTGTTGCGCTAACTGTCCTCTAGCTTGATTGACTTCTTGCTCAAGTTTAGGATTTGATAATAACAATATGACAGTATCTGGGGTGATTTTTGTCCCTGGGCGGACTAGAATTTCAGCGACTTTACCCATTGCAGGTGCGGTGAGTAAACGTTCTCTTGCAGAATAAAATTCACCATAAGCATTGGTATAAAGATCAATCGGACCTTGCTCTACGGTTTGAAAAGTCAGTGTGTCGTAAGGAACTTCCTTGGTAGCTTTACTACTAACAGCAAAAGCAGCGTAGCTTACAAAGATGATAAAGAGGCTAAGGCCGAACCATTTTTTCCAAGGCTTCTGCTGTGTTAATTTAATTTCCATGACATATCTACTACTAAAAATCTAAAGTTGAGTAGGGTAATGGAAGAGTTGTGCCAAAAATTTAATTATCTATTTATCAATTAGTTAGCCATTTTTGTTTGCAGTGGTTATCAGGGGATGTTCGCTTTTGACAAGTTAATGTTCGGAAATGTGAAAACCTATTAAGTTATGACCTAATAGGTTTTTATTATACGGTTGATAAGTATTTAATTATTATAAAGTAAACAGGTAAGCCACTAATGCAGTATATTCAACAAAAAAGTTTTTACTGTCGAGCTCTTTAGTGTTTATCAAATATTTACCATTAACCACCATAGTAGGAACAGCGGTTAGCTGGCGAGCATTTGATAATTTATCTTGGATCTTTTTATTACGTTTAGCATGGCTTACGATACTAAAACTTTTCATGCCATTATCAAATTTAGCACCATCGCCACCACTTAATACAAAAAGGTTACGGACGTCCTTTTCTGAATTAATTTTCGCACGATCAGTTTGCAAGTATTTAAATACCGCGGAAGTGAATTTTTTAGCTACGCCAGTTTTTTCAGCAATAATCAAACCTTTACTCAACATAAATTGAATTTCTGGCGTTGTATGTCCCATAAAATCAACATGCGTTTTTTCTAATTTTACGCCGTTAGGTAATACTTTTTTAAAATCATTTAAATAAGGTTCATAGGCTCTACAGGTAGGGCAATAATATGAAAAGTATTCACGTAACTCTGGTTTGTTGGTGCTTTGTTCTGAAATAACTGTGTAATGCTTGCCTTCTTCAAATTTACTTGCTTGTGCTGAAATGGCAGTTGCTGCAAATAGTGTGAAGGCGAGTAATCCACCTACTAATGTTTTAAGAGTCTTCATGGTGTTCCTTGGAAATCAACTATGTATTTTATTATTGTGATTATAGACCCAAGTATAAATTGTTAGTTCAAGGTTAAATGTAAAAATTTATTACTGTCAGTTCGTCATGATGAAGTACTATCGTTGAAAAATAGCATAAGATAAGCCTAGCTTTTTTGATATGTTAGTCAGCCGTTGTTGGAATTTACTTGTTTTTACTGAATTATCATCATCATTCAATAATGTGTTATTGATTGTTTTTGTATTATTATCAACTGCTTTGTCGTGTTTTTGTGTTTTCATGATTCATCTTCAGTTGTGGTTTGATTGATATTTTGTCAAAGTAAACCATGACAGACCAACGATAAGAATTTACACTTGGTATAAGTAAAACTTATATATAGAAATGTAAATAAAGGAGTCTTGTTAAAATGGATAAACGTTTAAAGCATCTAAATGCTTTACGCACATTTGAAAGTGCGGCAAGACATAAGAGCTACACTAAGGCCGCAGAAGAGTTATACGTTTCACAAGCGGCAGTTAGCCAACAGATGCGACAATTAGAGCAAGTATTATCCGTTAAGTTGTTTATCCGCATTGGTCGAAAAATGTTACTCACGCAAAGTGGTGAGAGTCTTTACACTTCAACACATCAAGCACTAAACTTGTTAGTTAAAGGGCTTAATAGTATTCAAAATGAAGAGGTTGCAGGTGACTTAACCATTACTTCAACACAAGCATTTTGTTCATTATGGTTGATGCCGCGTTTATATAAGTTCTCACAACAGCATCCAGACATAAATGTACGGATTTTAGGGTCAAATCAAAAAGAAGACTTACAAAAAAAACATATTGATTTAGCGATTCGCTTTGGCGTACAAAAGCGTGTCGCGGACAGTGAACATCTAGTGATGGAAGAGTTTGGTGAAGATTTTGTTTACCCAGTATGTTCGCCGAAACTATTGCAACATATGTGGCTACAAAGCCCTAAAGACCTTTTAGATTGTACGTTAGTGAGTTTAGCTAACGAACGCATAGTGACATGGGAATCGTGGTTTGAACATGCTGGCGTTAAAGGTTATGAAAAGGTGACTAAAAAAACGGAAGTTACCTCGAGTGATATGGCATTAAGTGCGGTATTAAGTGGCCATGGCGTTGCGTTGGCAGCCAGTGCGATGTTTTCACAATACATCCCCACTAAACAATTGGTTGTACCCTTTAAAATAAAACATCCAATCATTTGGAAACGTTATTTAGCTTATGATCCCAATTCAGTAAAACGTAAGCGTATACAGGTTTTTATTGACTGGGTACGTACTGAAATGGCAAGCTCTGAGCCGAAAGTTTTATTGCGTTAGCTTGCCTTTATTACCCTTTAGTTAAGGAACAGATATAGATGCCTTGTATTTTAGTTATTGATGATCGCCCAGATATTCGGCTAAGTTTGGCGATATTATTAGAAGATCATCACTATACCGTTATAGAAGCTGACAACCCTCAAATAGCACAAGTCAAACTTAAAAACCATGCCATATCATTGATTTTATTAGATATGAACTATCAATTGGATACAACGTCGGGTGAAGAAGGTTTAGCTTTTTTAGCATGGTTGCAAAACTCTCCATATAGCCATACACCTGCTATAGCAATGACAGCATGGTCGAACACAGATCTTGTCGTTAAAGCGATGAACTTAGGGGCTAACGACTTCATTGAAAAACCATGGCGTAATAAACAGCTACTGCATACCGTTGATCAACAATTGAGTATGTCGAACTTAAAAAGCCAAAATAAAAAGTTAAAACAACAGCTTACTAAAGAAGATGGTCATGATTATGTGTGGCAATCTCCATTAATGAAGCAATTACTGAAAAAAATAAAAGCGGTTTCGAATACCGATGTTAGTATTTTATTAACAGGTGATAATGGCACCGGAAAAAGTGAGTTAGCTCGTTTTATCCACCAAGAATCAGAACGTAAAAATGAAGCCTTTATCTCTGTAAACATGGGGGCTATTAGTGAGTCTTTATTTGAAAGTGAAATGTTCGGTCATAAAAAGGGCGCTTTTACTGATGCTAAGCAAAACCGTATCGGACGTTTTGAGCTCGCAGAAAAAGGCTCATTATTTTTAGATGAAATAGCGAATATTCCATTATCCCAGCAGGCAAAATTATTGCGGGTTTTAGAGAATGGCGAATATGAAACTTTAGGCTCTAGCCAAACACAAAAAACAAATACACGTATAATATCAGCTACTAACGGTGATTTTACCAAACTTTTAAGTACTGAACTATTTCGAGAAGACTTATATTACCGGTTGAATACCATTGAATTTCGAGTGCCTTCATTAAAAGAACGTACAGAAGATATTTTATCACTGGCGCAATTCTTTGTTGATATGTTCTCGAAGAAATATCAACGTTCCGTTCAGTCTATTTCACCTGGTGCACAACAAGCCATGCTTGACTATCATTGGCCTGGAAATGTCAGAGAAATGAGTCACTTAATTGAACGGGCGGTATTACTCGCTGATCAAGAGCAGCTATTGGCAGAAGACTTGCACATTAAAAGTGTGGGTAATAAAGCGTCGTTATCAACTTCCAGTGTCAATGACACTGGAGCAGGTAACCAAGCAAGCCCATTACCATTAATGACACTGGCAGAAGCTGAGGTTGCTATGGTTAAATTAGCATTGAATAAAGCGGAGGGTAATGTCCCCCAAGCCGCATTATTACTCGGATTAACAAAAGCATCTATGTATAGACGATTGGAAAAATATGGCCTTGCTAAAAACTAATTCACTTGAAGGTTTTATACACTTAAAACTGGCACTGCTTTGTTCAATTATAATGTTGTTAAGTGGCTACGTTGCTTGGCATTTATCAGTTAAATGGCAATGGATTATTGTTTTTGAATTACTGACTTTTATCATTTGTGTTTGGTTTGTTTTATCGATAAAACAGCGAATAATGAAGTCTTTTACCCGTGCTTCATTGCATTTAGATGCGATCACTCAGGAAGATTATAATCAATTTGGAAAGTCGGCTTTCCCCCAGGGTAAAGTTCACGAATTTCATCAGCAATTAAAGCAACTTAGTGAAAAGTTGCAGACACAAAAATCTCATTACGATCAGCAGGCTTTTCTTGTTTACCAATTAATTTCTCAATTAGATACACCAGTGTTGATTTTCAATCAAAAACAGCAACTTACTTTAGGTAATGAAGCGTTTTACCATCTATTTAAGCAGCCATGGCAGATGTTTCGACATGCGACAGCAGACTTACTGGGCTTGCACCATAACGAGGGGGGGTGGGAGTTTATTGACCAAGCCAAGCAAAGTCGTTGGCAAATACGACATAGTGAATTCATTGATGATGGAGAAAACCATCAACTGCTTGTTTTTATAGATATAGCACCCGCTTTACGAGAAAGCCAACTTAATGCATGGCAACAAATTATTCGAGTATTAGGCCATGAAATTCGAAATTCGTTAACGCCTGTATCATCTATGGCCGAAACTTTAGCAGAAAAAGCAACCAACGAACGTGACAAAATGGTACTGGGTGTTATCACTGAACGTTGCTTGCATCTTCAATCATTTGTAAACCGATATTCTTCTATATCTCAGCAATTACAAATCCATTGCCAATGGTTATCTATTCAGCATGTTATAAAATCTGTTTCTGGCTTGTTTACTGATGTGAATATTACCCTTGATTCAAGTATCGATCAGTTTTGGGCTGATGGAGAGTTTATTGAACAAATTTTTATTAATGTTTTCAAAAACTCAAAAGAGGCAGGGGCAGCAGAAATAAAAGTAAATGTTGCACTACAAGACCAGTTTTATGTTATTGAGATTGTTGATAACGGGCATGGTTTTAGTAATTTAAATAACTTATTTGTTCCGCTCTATTCGACTAAACCACAAGGCCAAGGAATAGGGTTAAGCTTTTGTCGTAACATTATAGAGCAGCATCAAGGCGTAATGGAATTACATAATAATGATGAAACTGGCTCAGACAAAACGGGTGTCACGGTAGTGATAATACTACCAAAGCCAGTATAAATGATGGTTATACGCCGGTTCGATTATGAACTCCTGAATAGTTCGAAATTGAACTTTTGGGATGGTGCAATTTTAATCATCATGAAATTGTTTGTAACAATATGAATTTATAGAAATATGATAAATACTCAATAATGTTAAAAGTTTTGGTATAGTGATTAAAATTAGATAAAAGGATTAAATATAAAAATGAAATTATTTACAAAAATAGCCTTAGCAAGTGTCTTTACTGTTATGGCTGCAGGTGCCATTGCAAATTCCGCAAAGTCATTAAAGCAGGCAGAAAAGGCGACTGAATTACGTCAATCAATTTTTAGTTTGCTTGGCAGTAATATGGGACCTCTAGGTGGAATGGCTAGAGGAAAGATAGCTTTTGATGCAGAAAAAGTGGGCAAGCATGCGTTACGTATTAATCAATTATCCATGATGATTGCAGATTATGCTCGCACGGATACTTCGGCTCATAAAGTGAAGACTGAAGCATTAGATAAAATTTGGACACAACCAGATAACTTTGCGAAGCGAATTAAAGATTTAACATTAGCTTCAGCAAACTTACAAAAAGCAGCTGCAACGGGCAATGAAGGAGCCATTAAAAAAGCAATTGGCGGCGTAGGTCGTACTTGTGGTGGTTGTCACGATGATTTCAAAGCTGAGTAATGTTTAATTAGAATAAATTATTATGTGATTTCAGTTATGAAAGCGAATATTGAAATCACATATTGATCAAATAGAAAAATGTCTTAGTAATATTCTTCAATAACGGGTGCATTCAGTACAACCAGCCAATACACAAAGGCTACAACGACCACTAAAACTATCATCGCTATCCATAATTTAGAATGTCTAATTTCGTCAGTATTACTTACTTTATCTGCAGGTTTCTTTCCCGTGATCATTGGCAAAATTATTGACTGTTTTTTAACACGTACATAATAGGCAATAGCCAATAAATGCAAAGCTATTGCTGCAATCATAAAATCAAAAACATTGTGGTGTAAAAACATCATAACCTGCTCTACTTCTTTACTTACGCTGTCGTAGTATGGCCCAGAAGAAAATACGTCGTCATTTATAAATAAGCCACTGACCGCCTGTAAGCTGACGAGAACAATCATCAATATAACCATTAAACTACCGAGAGGGTTATGGCCGGCACTAATTTCGTCATTCTTACTGCTAAAATTCTTAATGTAAGAAATTAATATTTTTGGTGATGGAACAAAAGAGATAAATAAGGAATGTTTAGTACCGACAAGCCCCCATAAAATTCTAAAAATTATTAGGCCTAATGCAAAGTACCCAAGCTGCATATGCAATTCAATCAGGTCATTATCTTGATCAGAAGTATACCAAGAGGCAATTATGGTACAGGCAAATAGCCAATGAAAAATGCGTAAGGGTAGATCCCAAATCAAAGAATGAGTAGTCAAAAGTAAATCCAGAAGAGAAAACCAGTATGTAGTGTAATACCTCTAAATTATTAAGTAAAAGGTATCAAAGAACGTTTTCACCTTTCAAAAATGAAATAATAAAAGTTCATTATCGAACTAGTTCGAAATAAAAAACATAGTCAATACATTAGTTATTGATTTTACTAGGTTATATTGTTGGCACGAAAATCGCTATATCAACAAGATAGAACAGAGTGATATAGAGAAAAATGTGGATATTGTAAAAAAGAAGCCTAAAAAAACATTGTTCAATAACAAAGCGATAATGATAGTTATTGCGGTCGTTATCGTTACCGTATTAGTAACTTATGCCAAGGCCTCGTTAAATAGTGTCAGTTTAGCGAGAAAAGACTTGTTATTAGCAACCGTTAAACAGGGAGATATCGATATTACTGTCGAAGGGTACGGCAAGTTAACTTCTGACAAATTACAATTAATTACCACCTTGACTCAAGCTACAGTTGAAGAAATTGTGCTAAAACCTGGAGCAACTGTCACCAAAGAAAGCGTGATAGTAAAATTGGCTAATCCTGAACTACAGCAACAGGTTCAAAGTGCTGAGTACTCACTCGCTGAGTCAAATGCAAACTTACGTCAATTAAAGCTAAATCAAAAACGTGAAACGCTGAACGAAAAAGCAAATTACCTAGAGCTTGTATCACAACACAAAGCAGTAAACCTAAATTTAGTAGCACAAAAAAAATTGGTGAAAAGCGGCATTGTTAAACAAATTGAATATCAAGAAAACATATTACGTGAAGAACAACTCAAAGAGCGCATCGCTATATTTATCGAACGTAATGAACAGCTTAGTGAAGTACATAAAGAAGCGATAAATATACAACTTGAACGTATTAAGCAAGTTGAGCAGAAATTAATTATTGCAAAAAACCGTAATGATAGGTTGGTTGTAAAAGCAGGTTTTGACGGTGTCTTACAGCGTTTATCGGTAAAACTAGGCGAAAGCTTAGCTCCCGGGAAAGAAGTTGCGTTAATTGGAAGTGTCACTGAATTAATCGCGTTGATCCGCGTCCCGCAAAATCAGGTTCAGTTAGTAAAAATTGGCCAGAAAGTTATCGTTGATACCCGACAAGAACTCATCGAAGGTAAAGTCAAGCGCATTGACCCTATCGTAGATCAAAATACGGTAGAGGTTGAAATTTCATTCCCTGGAAAACTGCCTAAAAGTGCAAGACCCGAGCAAAATATTGATGCGGTGATCACCGCAAAAACTTTAAAAAATACTTACTACATTGACCGTCCTGCCAATGTCAAAGCGCAAAGTGAAACGCCAATGTATCAGCTCAATCAAGACTTGAGCGAAGCGAAAAGAGTGGTAATAAATTTTGGTGCAAAAACCGGACGATTCATTGAAGTAACGTCCGGCGCGAAATTAGGCGACCAGTTTATTATTTCAGACTTAAGTAACTATAAAACTCAACAAATCTCAATTTTATAAACGAATTCTAAAAAATTAAAAAAGGATATTTACATGAGCACAGCAATTTTATCACTAAATAATATTGGCAAAGTTTTTGAAACTGAAGAACTAGAAACGCATGCACTCAAGGCGATAAGTTTAACGATAAACAAAGGTGACTACGTTTCGATATCAGGTCCATCTGGTTGTGGTAAGTCAACTTTACTGTCAATTATGGGATTACTCGATGTTTGTAGCAGCGGCGAATATTTTATTGAAGGCGTGAATGTTACCGAATTGTCGCTAGATGATGCAGCTGAAGTACGAAATGAAAAGATTGGCTTTATATTTCAATCGTTTAATTTAATAGACGAGCTTTCTGTGTTTGACAATGTTGCATTACCGCTGCGCTACCATGCCGATAAACCTAATAGCGCAACCATTAAAAAGCGCGTGACAGAGTGCTTAGAAAAAGTAGGTCTATCACATCGTATAAGTCACAAACCCAACCAACTTTCAGGTGGTCAACAGCAACGTGTGGCAATTGCACGCGCATTAGTGGCAGATCCTGCTGTGCTATTAGTGGATGAACCGACCGGTAACCTTGACTCAAAAAGTGCCGACCAAGTTATGGATGTACTAGAACAACTGAATAAAGCAGGCACAACCATTTGTATGGTAACGCATGATCCCCGTTATGCAGAAATGGCGCATACGAAAGTTCAGCTACTTGACGGTACAGTTTTACAATCACCTGCAGTGAAATTAGCGAGTTAATAAATACCATTTAAATAGGTACTAGATAACGTCATGCTGAATTTGCCGACATGAATGTAGGTAATTAGGTTTAGTCAGAAACAATAAACCTGTATTTCAGTATCTCACTCAGTGAATAGCTAAGTAATAGATCCTGAAGCATAGGGTGACGGTAATATTTTTGCATAGTAAAGATAGTTCAGGGTAAAGAAAAATGAATAGTTATTTAATCAAACAGGCTTATTTAAGCTTAAAGCAAAAACCTATTTTTGTGCTCAGTGTGGTGTCCACCATGGGTATAACTTTGGGGGCGTTATTATGTGTGCTTACTTTAGCATATGTCATGTTAATAAAACCTTTGCCATACCCTGATCAAGACCGTCTTTACAATGTAGAACATCAACTGATTAGTAATGAAAATGCAATTGATGGCCGCGCGTTTACTTATCCTAACTTGATGTATTTTTACAGCAAGCAGTCGGTATTTGAAGAAAGTGTTTTAATGTATGTTGATGGCGGTGTTATTACCTCGTTACCCAGTGAACCTATGGTTGCTCTTTCATTTGTAACCCCGCAATGGTTCTCTTTGTTTTCGGCACAAATGGAACTAGGCAGAGGTTTTGAAGAAAGTGAAAAAGTTAACACTTATAACCCAGTTGCCGTTTTAACTTATGAAACATGGCAAGACAAATTTAATGGTGCGGCTAACGTACTTGAGAAAAACCTGACAATAGGAGGCAATAGTTACTCTATTATAGGTGTTTTAGCAAAAAGCAATATCGAAGCACCGCTCGCAGGACCAGGTTTTAAAACAGAATTATATCTTCCTTGGGATTACAACTCTATAAGTGAGCGCGAACGTAAACGTTGGGGAAATGATGATGGCGGTTTGATATTTGTTGGCAAGCTTGATAAAAAATATTCAGACTATTCAAAGCAACAAATCGATCAAACCCTGACAACTTTAGTGAGTGACAATTGGCAAAGTGAAGTTGCTGGTCATGCATTTTTCAAAGATTGGTCGATAGCACTTAAAACAAAAACATTAAAATCTTTTATTGTTAGCGATGGCGAACGTAGTGTTTACTTATTATTAATTGGTGCGTTAGGTTTATTGCTTATCGCCTGCGCTAACATTGCCAACTTATTTGTTTCTAGAACCGTTGAACGACAGCAACAACTAGCTATTTCTGCTGCTGTTGGCGCCTCTAAAACGCACATATTTCACAACATTTTAGCTGAAACCGGTTTGTTGATGTTTGTTGCTATTGTGCTAGCACAGTTTGTTATTTTTGTCGGTTTTAGCGCTTTACAATATTACCTTGGCGATTTCCTACCGCGCATTGATGAGCTTGAATTGAATGGCTTTTCATTTATCGCTTCAATTTCATTATTAGTGTTATTAACCATCGTTTTTTCACTAATGTGCCGGAAAATGATTAACTACCATGCCCTTAATACAACGTTGCAATCGAGCGGTAAGGGCGGTGGTATTCAAGTGTCGAAGCGCGTTCGAAATATCCTCATCAGCAGTCAAATAGCCACAGCAACAGCCTTGGTTTTTATTAATGTAGTTTTGTATAAAGATGCCAGTGAATTAGTCAATCAACCTTTGGGTTATCAAACCGACAACATTACCGCTGTAGTATTAGCACTGCCAAGTGTTGAACAAGGCTTAAAGGTTCAAAAAATCACCGAGCTAAAAAGCGAATTATTAGCGCATCCGAAAGTAAAAAATGTTAGCCAAGGGATGCGCCCTACGGGGTTTGGTACTTTAGCGCTTACCGCTAGTATTACCGAACAACGTTACACCGTACGAGGAAAGGATGTTGATGACCAATATTTTAGTATGATCAAACAAGAAATAATTGAAGGTGAAAACTTTAGTGCTGTCGATATTAAAGACGACAGAAGTGTGATGATTGTTAATGACGTGTTTGCTGATAAATTAGCACCTAACGGTAGCGCTATTGGCTTTAAATTTAAAAATGGCGTGGAAATTATCGGCGTCGTTAAAAGTATTAATTTACCGGGTCGCCAACGCATAGAGTCGCGCTTTTATTACCCAGCAAGTTTAGCAAGAAACATGTTATTGATTGAACAACATCAAGGACAAATTTTTAGCCGAGATGAAATGATTAGCGCACTTAAAAAAGTCGATAAAAAATTGAGTTTGTTCAGTTTTATGTCATTGAATGAATATAAGAATCGCCGTCTATTTTCTTCACAAACAACTGCAGTAACAACATTAGTTTTGGCTATTTTAACACTGTTTTTATCAGGGCTAGGATTGTATGGCATTCTTAATTATTCAAGCCAAATGCGTCGTTCAGAAATAGGAACTCGCATGGCTATTGGAGCCAAAGGTAAAGACATTGTCGGTTTAGTATTTAAAGACAATGCTGGCGCTTTAGGTCTTGGCTTAGTGATAAGCTTCGTGGTGTTATTAGTGGTGTATCTTGGTTTTAGTGACAGCTTAAATACTTATATTAGCTTAGAACTTTTACCCTTATTTATTCTAACACTGGGTACGGTATCTCTACTTTCATCGCTCGCCTGTTATGTGCCGTTACGTCAGTACATTAAAAAACCCGTTATTCATTCCTTAAAGGGCAGTGAATAGTGAATCTATTTCTCTATCAGTTAAAACAAGCCTTTCTTAGTCTCAAGAAAAAACCGGGTTTTGTTTTTAGTATTGTTTCAACCATGGGCATTACCTTAGGTGCTTTGCTCTGTGCGGTAACGCTAAACTATTTGTTACTGGTTCAGCCATTGCCTTACCCAGAGCAAGACCGTTTATTTGTTGCTGAACATGGATTCATGGATACAACAAAGGAAATTAAAGGTTTTGTTTATAGCTATCCTGGAATAGTGCACTTATACAAGAGCAAATCTGTATTTGAGCAAGCCGCTATAATAGCTTATGGTCAGAGTGTGATTATTTCACATAGCAAGCAACCTTTAGTTAATCTCGCTTATGTAACCCCTGAATTACATCAAATGTTAGCATCTCCTATGGCTCTGGGGCGGATGTTTGAGGCGAGTGAAGCCTTAGATACCCATAATCCTGTGGTCATGCTGAATTATAATACTTGGCAGCAGGAATTTAATGGCAATGCAGATATTCTTGAACAAAAAATTAACCTTGGTGGTATAAGTTATCGCATTATTGGTGTTCTAGCTAAGAGCTTTGTCGAACCTGAACTGAGCGAAATAGGACGAGAAACTCAAGTATGGTTGCCGTGGGACTACAATCAGACCGGAGAAAGAGATAGAAACAGTTTTGCTCATATAAACGATCAGCTTAAATTTATCGGTCAATTGAAGCAAGGAGTCAGTCAAAGTCAGGCGGATCAACTGCTAACTTCATTAGTGAGTGACCGTTGGCAGGAAGGCGTCGCCGAGAGTGACTTTTTCAAAGGCTGGTCAATCGCTATGCAGGTCCGTTCGGTTAAAGAAGTTATGCTCGGACAAAGCGAATCGATTGCAATCACATTGTTGGCCGGTGTGATTGGTTTAGTGATGATCGCCTGTGCCAATATTTCCAATCTGTTTATGTCGCGTACCGCAGAAAAACAACGTCAAATGGCGATTCAAACCGCGATCGGTGCCACTAAAAGACACTTGTTTAAAGCGATGTTAGCTGAAACCACTTTGTTAATGTTTATATCAATACTACTCGCCTTAGTACTTGCTCAAGGTGGTTTTTTTCTTATGCAGCAATATTTAAGCACAGTGTTACCTAGAGTAAACGAGTTATCTCTTAATCCAATAACTTTTGGCTGTGCGATATTAGTAACGATAGTTTTTTCATTATTTTTTGCTAAATTAACTACCGGTATGATCAATTACCGCACACTCAATACCACCTTGCAAAGCAGTGGTAAGGGTAGTGGTTTACAGGTCTCTAAAAAGACTCGCCAAGTATTAATCGCCAGCCAGGTAGCATTAGCTACGGTCTTGGTCTTTGCCAACTTTAGCTTGCTAAAAAATGCAGTGAAAAGCATCAATACTCCGATAGGTTTTACCACGGAGAATATTTCGACCTTGGTTTTGAATTTTTCATCTACAGATTTGCCTAGCAAAAAAAAGGCAATTCCCATTATGACTGAGATAATGGCAAAGTTGAAAACTTTACCTCAAGTTGAATCTATTAGCCAAACAGGTTCTCCACTTGATGGTTTTAGAGTTAATGCCTTAACCAATGTTGCCAACAACGAAAGATATACAGTGTTTTATAAAAAAGTTGATCATAACTATTTTGAGATAATTGAGCAGCAGTTAATCGAAGGAGATAATTTTACCCTTGCAGATCGCAGAATTCGCAACGTGATGATTGTGAACCAAACGTTTGCCAAACAGCTAAAAGCTGACGGCGATGTGCTAGGAATGAACATATCGACTGATCGCACCGAGCCATTTAAGATAATAGCTATTGTCAAAGATATTACTATTCCTGGTGATATCGCTATAGATAAAGCTCGCGCAGTTAAAGGTACTGGTGTGGCAAGAGCCTACCTAGCAAATAGACTTAGCACTCAAACTTTTATGCTAAAACTTAAACCAGGTATGTCTGTTAGTTACCAACAACTGGACAAATTATTAGCCGAGGTAGACTCAAGATATTCTGTCTTTAGTTTCAATGCCACATCAGACCTTCTTACCCAGCGCTTGTTTGTTGCAATTACTACTGCGGTGACCACCGCCGTTCTAGCATTAATTACTTTATTTCTCGCAGGTATAGGTCTATATGGGATTTTAAGTTACAGCACACAAATGCGACGCTTTGAATTAGGTACACGCATGGCCGTTGGTGCCAAGCGTTATGACTTAATATTCATGATCATAAAAGAGAATATGAAACCTATTATTCTTGGTGTTTTGTTTAGCTTAGTTATTTTATTAAGTGCGTATTTACCCTTTAAAGCTGAGCTTTCACCTTATATCACCATGGAATTAGCGCCGATGTTTGTCGTTACTATTTTACTCATTGCCACCTTGTCATTATTGGCTTGTTATGTACCTATCAGGAACATTATTAATTTTCCTGCGGTAAATAGCTTACGAGGTAATGAATAATGAATTTATTTATCTATCAATTAAAACAAGCATTTCTAAGCCTGAAACAAAAGCCAGGATTTATATTTGGTGTTGTTTCAACCATGGGCATTACCTTAGGCGCCTTATTATGTGTGGTAACACTAAACTACTTGTTACTGGTTGAGCCAATGCCTTATCCAGAGCAAGAGCGCCTTTTTGTTGCTGAGCATCAAATTATTGGTGCAGCAAATGAAGAGAAAGGTAAATCTTTTAGTTATCCAGGATTAGTACATTTATACAAAAGTAAGGCGGCATTTGAGCAAGCGGCAATGATGACTTACGGTCAAAGTGTGATCATTTCTCATAATAGTCAACCGCTTGTTAATACCGCCTATGTGACACCTGAATTACATCAGATTTTAGCTTCGCCTATGGCGTTAGGTCGTATGTTTGATACCAGCGAAACCCTCAATGCTAATAATCCGGTTGCTTTACTGAGTTATAACACTTGGCAGCAGGATTTTGATGGTAGTGCAGATATTCTTCAGCAAAAAATGAATTTGAGTGGAGTGAGTTATCGTATTGTAGGAGTGTTGGCTAAGAATTTTGTTGAACCTGCATTGTCTGGAATTGGTCGAGAAACGCAAGTTTGGCTACCATGGGACTATAACCAAGAAGGGGAATGGCGCAGACAAAATTTTGGTGAAGTAAGTGATAACCTGATGTTTATTGGTTTATTGAAAAAAGGTGTTAGTTCTCTTCAGGCACAACAACTTTTAACTCCTTTAGTGAACGAACTTTGGCAAGAAGGTGTTGCTGATGATGACTTTTTCAAGGGGTGGTCAGTCGACATGCGGGTACGCCCTGTTAAAGACGTTATGCTCGGGAATAGCGAATCTATAGCGGTTATGTTGCTAGCTGGCGTACTTGGTTTAGTTTTGATCGCTTGCGCAAATATTTCTAATTTATTAATGGCGCGTACTGCAGAAAAACAACGTCAATTGGCCATTCAAGCCGCGATTGGTGCCACTAAAAAGGACTTGTTTATAGCAATGCTTGCTGAAGCTGGTTTGCTGATGTTTATGTCTATTTTACTCGCACTGGTTATTGCTAAGACCGGATTTTATATCATGCAGCAGTATTTAGCTGCGGTATTACCTAGAGTTAACGAATTATCCCTTAGCTTGATAACCTTCGGCAGTGCCATATTGATCACTATAGTATTTGCGTTGTTTTTTGCTAAATTAAGTACCGGTATGATCAATTACCGAGCGCTAAATTCTAAATTACAAAGCAGTGGTAAGGGCAGTAGCTTACAGGTATCTAAAAAGACTCGCCAAGCATTAATCGCCAGTCAAGTAGCATTAGCGACGGTATTAGTATTTGCTAACTTTAGTTTACTTAAAGGTGCTGTAAAAACTATCAATGCACCCATAGGTTTTTCCACTACTAATATTTCGACTCTCATCTTAAATTTTTCATCCACTGATTTTCCTAGCCATAAAGAAGCGGTACAAATGATGGCTGAAGTCATGGATAAATTGGCAGCATTACCACAGGTGGAATCTATTGCTCAGGGAAGTTCACCGCTTGAAGGTTATTATGTAAGCGCGTTAAATAATCTTGCTAATAATGAAAGGTATACGCCGTATTTCAAGAGGGTTGGTCATAGATATTTCAGTATGATAGAGCAGGAAATAGTGCAGGGTGATAACTTTACAATTGCAGACCGCCGAGATGGGGCTAATGTCATCATTGTTAATCAGGCATTTGCGAAGCAATTAAAAGCTGACGGCGATGTGCTAGGTTTGCAAATATCAACGGGGGCACCTGATCCTTTAAAAATAATAGGTATCGTCAAGGATATTACCATTCCAGGGGATCATTCTACCGGCGCTGATGGTTACGCTCTAGGTTCTGGGGCGCCAAGAGTCTATGGGCCAAATGGACTTGGTGGAAAATCTTTCTTGCTGAAACTTAAACCTGATCAGTCTGTAAATCGAGAACAACTAGGCAAGCAATTAGCCGAGGTTGATTCTAGATATTCAGTTTTTAGCTTCAGTCCAGCAGACGACATGCTTACTCAAAGCTTATTTACCGAAATTACCACAGCGGTAATAACCACTGCTTTAGCGTTAATCACTTTTTTTCTGGCGGGTCTGGGTCTATATGGAATTTTAAGTTACAGCACACAAATGCGACGCCTTGAATTAGGTACACGCATGGCTGTGGGTGCAAAGCGTTATGACTTAATACTAATGGTCATAAAAGACAATATGAAGCCGATTATTTTCGGCGTATTGCTTAGCCTAGTTATTTTATTCTGTATATATTTCTCTTTTAGTGCTGAACTTTCATCTTTTATCTCAATGCAATTAGCACCGATGTTTGTAGCCACTACCTTATTAATTTCTACCCTTTCGTTATTTGCTTGTTATTTACCGCTAAGAAAATTTATCAATTTCCCCGCGATAAACAGTTTACGAGGAAACGACTAATGACAACTATCACTAAAGAAATCATTCCCCATCATGCTGAATTTATTTCAGCATCTCGATGTGGCGTTAAACACTTATGGTTAACACAAGGCTAAAAAATGAACCTATTTACCTATCAATTAAAACAAGCGTTCCTAAGCCTGAAGAAAAAACCTGGCTTTGTCTTTAGTGTTATTTCAACCATGGGCATTACCTTAGGCGCTTTGTTGTGCGTGTTAACGCTGGCTTATGTCATGCTAATTAAGCCGCTACCATATCCAGATCAAGACAGGTTATACCGTGTCGACAGCCAGCAGTTTGATGCTGATGGCGCTTTAAATGTTACCGCTTTTAGTTATCCTAGCTTGGTACATTTATATAAAAATCAGCAGGTTTTCGAGCAAGTAGCGTTATCAATTTACGATGATGAAGTATTAACCTCACTTGCCACACAACCAACATTATCAACAGCCTATGTTACGCCTGAATGGTTTGGACTCACCGCTGCCAATTTGGCGATTGGTCGATCATTTTCAGAGTCTGAAAACATTAATAGTAATATTCCTGTTGCGGTCTTAAGTTATCAAACTTGGGTGAATGACTTTGCTGAATCAACAGAAATTCTCAATGAAAAAGTGACTTTTCGTGGTATAAGTTTTCAGGTTATCGGGGTTTTGTCATCAGAATTTATTGAACCTAAAATATCAAGCATTGGCCGAGAAACTAAGGTTTGGCTACCTTTTAACTTTAATGCTGGCGGCGAAACGTATCGAGTACGTTGGTGGGACAGGGCGAATAACCTAACCTTTATTGGCAAGCTTGCTAGTGATGAAACTGTTGAGCAAGCGCAAGCGAAAGTTAGCCAGTTAGTGAATGACACTTGGCAAGAAAATATCGACCAAAACGGCTACAACAAAGGCTGGCATATCGAAGCGGAATTATTGTCGTTTCAATCAGTAATTTTAGGTGAGAGTGGCCGTAGCGCTTACTTATTGTTATTAGGCGTTATTGGCTTGTTAGCCATCGCGTTTATAAATATCGCCAATTTACAATTGTCACGTACGGTTGAAAAAAAGAACCAATTAGCTTTACGGGCGGCCGTTGGTGCTAAGCCTAAACATCTTTTTAGTGTGCTTTTTGCTGAATCATTTCTGCTGATGTTTGGCGTATTATTGTTAGCCTTACTTATTGCACAAGCAGGCTTTGAGGTATTACAAACAAGCTTGCAGCAAGTATTACCACGCGTGAATGAACTAAGTCTTGGTTTATTCACCTTAACTAGCGCTGTGCTTACTTCATTATTACTGGCACTTTTGTTCGCGTTATTAAGTTATCGAGCAATTGACTTACGCCGCTTAAATAACAGCATGCAAACCAGCGGTAAAGGTACCGGGCTACAAGTATCGAAAGGGATGCGTACCTTTTTGGTTATCAGCCAAGTAACCGTTGCTACCGTGTTAATTTTTATCAATATAAACTTATTGAAAACCTCATTACAAACTATTTACGACCCGTCAGTAATGAAGGTTGAACAACTCAGCAGTGTGGTACTGACTCAATCTGATGCGAGTGAATTAACACGCGCAGAAAGCTCTGCTATTACCGGTGAAATATTACAAAAAATAGCTGAATTACCCCAAGTAAGTGTGGCGAGTAGAAATAGCTCACCGTTAACCGATGGTGAAGGTACGTGGTCGCTAACCGAAGTAGCCTCAAACCAAACGGTATTGCCGCTGGGTAAAAGTGTAGATAGCCATTATTTTTCGTTAATGGGACAACGGCTATTAATGGGCGATAATTTCATTGATAGTCACTTTACTGATCGAGCACCCGTACTGATTATTAATGAACAACTTGCCAAGCAATTGGTAGCCGAAGAGCAAGGCAATTTAAACGCAGCACTCGGTAAGCAACTTTCCTTTGGCGGACCGAGTGCGTTTACCATTATAGGTATCGTTAATGATCATAAATTACCAGGAAAAACGACTATTCCAACGCGTGTTTACATGCCTAATTTAAATCGTTCTAACTTGCTTATTAAATTAAAAAATAATCAAACCTTAACGCGAGAACAGCTAGTTGCCGCGATTAAATCTACCAGTAAATCGATCAGTTTATTTGACTTTTCAACGCTAGAAGAACAAAAAGCACAACGATTGTTTAGCCAGTATACGGCGGCAATAACCACAGCGGCACTTACCGTTATTACTTTTCTTTTGTCAGCGATTGGTTTGTATGGAATTTTAAGTTACAGCACGCAAATGCGCCGTTTTGAACTAGGGACACGTATGGCCATTGGTGCTAAACGTGGTGATTTAATCAAGTTGATTATTAAAGACAATGCTAGTGCAATATTGTTGGGCATATTATTCAGTGTCGGTATTTTGTCATTATTAACAATAGGTTTTAGCGAACAAGTAAACAACTACATAACATTACAATTACTGCCGGTATTTATAGTGACACTCGCGATGATCAGTACGTTATCGTTATTCGCCTGTTATTTCCCACTTCGTCAATACATCAATAAACCAGTGATCCATTCTTTGAAGGGCAGCGAATAATGAACCTGTTTATCTATCAATTAAAACAAGCACTTTTAAGTCTCAAGAAAAAACCGGGCTTTATACTTAGCGTAGTTTCCACCATGGGCATTACGTTGGGGGCATTGCTTTGTGTATTAACCCTAGCGTATGTGATGTTGATTAAACCGCTACCGTATCCAGAGCAAGACCGATTGTTTTTAGTGGAGTCAACGGTTGTAGATAAAGACAATAAACAAATATTTAGTGCTTTTAACTACCGTTCATTAGTGAATTTTTACCGACAACAAACGAGTTTCGAAAGTGCGGGTTTAATCGCTTACGGTAAAAACGTATTGGTTTCACAACCTTCTCAGCCCCAGGTTTCAACTACCTATGTGACACCTGAAATATTTGAATTATTAAATGTTCCCATGGCGCTAGGTCGAGCATTTGGTATAAATGAACAGCTTAATAGTTATAACCCCGTGGCTATTTTAAGTTATGACACTTGGCAGACAGAATTTGCTGGTAATGCTGATGTGTTAGATAAAAAGGTTGTGGTCGACAATATCAGTTTTAGCATTATTGGTGTAACCGCTGAGCAATTTGTCGAACCCAAAACCTATAGTCTAAAACACATTTTAACAAGCGTTTGGTTTCCATGGGACTATAACTATATCAGTGCTGAACGCAGAAAAGAAACCGGTTCAATGTCACTTGATACTATGTTTTTAGGGCGGACAATTAAGGAGCTTTCTGCTGCACAAGTTGAAGAAGCGATAACACCGTTAGTGAATTTACCTTGGAAAGAAATGGTTGCAGAGTTTGACTATTTTACACCGCTGAATATTAAAATGAAGCTAACACCTTTAAAAGACATACTCATCGGCGATTCGACCAATATTGTTATGGCGTTAATTGCTGGCGTAGTGGGCACCTTATTCATTGCCGTCGCCAATATTGCTAATTTGTTTATGGCACGTGCGGCAGAATTACAAGGAAGTTATAGTATTCATGCTTCTTTAGGGGCAAGTAAAAGTCAATTATTCAAAACCATTTTAGTTGAGTCCGCACTATTAATGTTACTGGCTTTAGTGGTGGCCTTTGGTATTGCTTTAAGTGGTTTTCAATTAATGAGTACGCACTTGCTCGAATTATTACCTCGAGTCAATGAGTTGTCATTTAATGTCTTTTCGTTAGCTATAACTGGACTATTGTTTGTTACTTTTGCTTGGCTCTTTGCCAAGTTATCACTCAATATTGTTGATTATCAAAACATAAATAGTCAACTACAAAGCGGTAGTAAAGGTGGTCGCAAACAAGTCTCTAAAAAGAAGCGTCGCTTTATTATTGTCAGTCAAATATCGATAGCCACTTTACTGGTATTCATTAATCTCAATTTGTTTATTGATGCTTGGCAAGTGATTAATGATCCGCTTTCAATCGATATCGAAAATAGTACAAGAGTTGAAATGTCGATAAACCCGACGATAACTTTATCTGATGATGAAAAAATTCAGTTAAATAGAGATATAGAGACGGCTTTACTGACTTTACCGCAAATCGAACGAGTCAGTCTCGCCAATGGTTCTGTTTTTAGTGGAGGTGAGGGGCTTCGCGAGTTGAGAGTTAAGGGGCATGAAACTACCTATCCTGGAAGCAGTCGAAAAATCGATGCAAACTACTTTCCGATTTATCAGCAACAATTATTGGCTGGCGATTTTTTCAGTAACGTTGATTTTAAAGATGAAAATAAAGTTCTCATTATTAATGAAACGTTAGCTAAAAAAATAGCGCCTAATAGTACCGCTATTGGTATGAAATTAGAGTTTTTTGGTGAACACACCTATACCGTTAAAGCCGTGGTTGAAGGCTTTAAAATACCCGGAAAAATAGAACATGAAAATCGCTTATATTTTCCAGGGATAAGTGCGGAAAGTCGTTTAGTTATTCAATTAAAAAAGCACACTACACTTTCACGGGAAACATTTGTTTCTCTCCTAAGAACGGTGACCAGTAAATACCGAGTACAGGTTTTTGAGAGTGATATAGCGTCTCAGAAAAAAATGTTGTTTATTCATTTTATGATATTAACGTCAACCGGTTCGTTAGCTTTACTGACCTTTTTCCTTGCTGCGATAGGTTTGTATGGTGTGCTAAGTTATTCAACACAGTTACGTCAGTTTGAAATAGGCACACGTATGGCTGTGGGCGCTAAACGTGCAGATTTAATCAAACTTATTATTAAAGACAATGCCAGTGCCATATTATTCGGCGTACTCTTTAGTATTGGCATGTTGTTCTTACTAATTTTTGCTTTTAGTGAACAAGTAAATCACTACTTAACCTTACAATTACTGCCAGTGTTTATCATGACATTAGCAATGATCAGCATGCTGTCGTTATTTGCTTGTTACTTCCCCCTTCGTCAATACATCAACAAACCTGTGATCCATGTTTTAAAGGGCAATGCATCATGAATTTATTTATCTATCAATTAAAACAAGCGGTTTCAAGCTTGAAGAAAAAACCGGGCTTTGTTCTTAGTGTCGTTAGTACCATGGGGATCACATTAGGTGCATTGTTATGTATATTAACCCTAAACCATTTGTTGCTGGTAGCGCCTTTGCCTTACCCAGAGCAAGATCGTCTTTTTGTTGCTGAACATGGGTTTGTCGACTCAAAAAATAATAACGATGGTTTTGATTTTACTTATCCTGGTCTAGTGCACTTATATAAGAGTAAAGAAGCATTTGATCAAGCGGCGATGCTACTTCATGGTCAAGATGTGATCATTTCAAACAACAATCAACCATTGGTTAATACCGCTTATGTGACACCTGAATTCCATCAGATGTTAGCCTCTCCTCTGGCACTGGGTCGTATGTTTGAAGCCACAGAGGGCTTAGATACAAACAACCCGGTCGCCATGCTTAGTTATAAAACTTGGCAACAAGAGTTTACTGGCAGTGTGAACATTCTTGAGAAAAAAATTAACCTCAGTGGCGTGAGCTATCGCATTATTGGGGTACTGGCTGAAGATTTTTTTGAACCAGAGCTAGCCGAAATTGGGCGGGAAACACACATATGGTTGCCATGGGACTACAACTCAACAGGAGAGAGGTACAGAAAACGTTTTGGTAATTCAAACCGTAGGCTTAAATTTATTGGTCAACTGAAGGAAGGGCTCACTCAAAGCCAAGCACAGCAAATTTTAACCCCTTTGGTGAATAATCGCTGGCAAGAAGGTGTTGCCGATATAGAGTTTTTCAAGGGTTGGTCTATAGAAATGCGTGTGCGTTCAGTTAAGAACGTTATTCTCGGTGGAAGTAAATCAATTGCGCTTATGTTGTTAGCCGGTGTGGTTGGTTTGATATTGATCGCTTGCGCAAATATTTCCAACCTATTTATGTCACGTACCGCAGAAAAGCAACATCAAATGGCGATTCAAGCGGCAATTGGCGCAACCAAAAAGCATTTATTTAAAACAATGTTTGCTGAAACTAGTTTACTGATGTTTATGTCCTTAATACTGGCATTGGTGCTTGCCAAGGTCGGGTTTTATATTATGCAACAATATTTGGACGCGGTATTACCTAGGATTAGCGAGTTGTTCTTGACTCCGATGACCTTTGGCTTTGTGGTGCTAATTACCGTTGTCTTGGCGTTATTTTTCGCTAAATTAAGTACTCGTATGATCAATTACCGCACGCTAAATACTAGGTTACAAAGTAGTAATAAAGGCAGTGGTTTACAGGTATCTAAAAAGATTCGTCATGTATTAATCGTTAGCCAAGTTGCATTAGCGACAGTATTGGTATTTGCTAACTTTAGCCTGCTTAAGGGAGCAGTGAAAACCATCAATGCTCCGATAGGTTTTGCGACCAATAACATCTCGACTTTGGTCTTGAATTTTTCATCCAAAGATAATCCTAGCCAAGAAGAAGCGATAGCCATTATGGCTGAAATAATGGAAAAAATTGAAGCGCTACCACAAGTAAAATCTATAAGTCAGTCAAGTACTCCTCTTGGCGGTTTTGGTCTATTAACGGTAACCAATCTTATCGACAACGAAAAATATACACCACATTCCAAGTGGGTTGGTCATCAATATTTTAATATGATTGAACAACCATTATTACAAGGAGACAATTTTTCTGTATTAGATCGTAGAGAACGTATTAATGTGATGATTGTTAATCAAGCTTTTGCCAAACGATTAAAAGCTGATGGTAATGTATTGGGCATGCAAGTATCTACGGGGCGTCCAGAACCTTTCAATATAATTGGTGTTGTCAAAGATATTACCCTTCCTAGCGATACAGTTAAAAACAGCAAAAGTGTAGATGTACCAAGAGCCTATAGAGCAAATTCGCTTAGCACAGAAACTTTTATGCTTAAACTTAAACCCGGTCAGTCTGTTAGTCGAGATCAATTAGGCAAGCTATTAGCCGAGGTTGACGATAGATATTCTGTATTTAGCTTCACCTCAGCAGATGACATGCTTACCCAAAGCTTATTTACCGAAATTACCACAGCGGTGACAACCGCAACTTTAGCATTAATCACTTTTTTCCTTGCGGGTATTGGTCTATATGGCATTTTAAGCTACAGCACTCAAATACGCCGTTTTGAACTAGGAACGCATATGGCTGTGGGCGCTAAACGAGGGGATTTAATAAAACTGATTATTAAAGACAATGCTCGTGCAATATTATTCGGCATGCTGTTTAGCATTGGTATGTTGTTATTACTCACTTTTACTTTTAGCGAACAAGTAAACCACTACTTAACCTTACAATTACTACCAGTGTTTATCGTGACCTTAGCAATGATCAGCATACTGTCATTATTTGCTTGTTACTTCCCATTACGTCAATACATCAACAAACCTGTGATCCATGCTTTAAAGGGCAATGCATAATGAATTTATTTCTCTATCAATTAAAACAAGCGGTTTTAAGCTTGAAGAAAAAACCGGGCTTTGTTTTTAGTGTTGTTTCTACTATGGGTATAACACTTGGCGCTTTATTGTGTGTGTTAACACTGGCGTATGTAATGTTGCTTAAGCCTTTGCCGTATCCTGAACAAGACAAACTTTATTGGGTTGAGCATGGTTTAGCTGACAATTTTGGCGAAATACGAAACAGTAGTTTTAGTTACCCTGGTTTGATTCATTTTTATGAAAAGCAAAGTGTTTTCAGTGAATCAGCATTATTGTGTTTTGGTGAAAGTTTATTAGCTTCTGATCCAGCACAGCCACTTGTTAATACTACTTTTGTGACACCTGAGTTTTTCTCTTTAACGGCTGTTCCAATTGCATTGGGTCGAGCATTCGATGAAAGTGAAAGCAAAGACAGTAATAATCCCGTTGCTTTGATAAGTTACGATACTTGGCAAGTTGAATACAATGGCAGCAGTGAGGTATTAACTAAAAAAATAACCATAAATGAGGTTAGCTTTAATATTATTGGCGTAGTTGCAGAGCATTTTATTGAACCTGAAATTTTTACTCCCGGTAGAAAAACACAATACTGGCTACCTTGGGATTATAATTTTAAGGCCGAAAGCTACAAGGATGCTTGGGGAAATGTGCTTTATGAATTAGCGTACGTCGGCAAGTTAAAAGAAGGTTATTCTCAAAGTCAGGCCGAGCAAAAAATCAGCCCATTTTTAAATGAAATATGGCAAGAAAATGTTATTTCTATGGCTTTTTATAAAGACTGGACAGTGAGCTTAAAACTAAAATCTTTGCAGTCGATTATCATCGGCGATAACGAACAGCGGATGTACCTTTTACTTGCTGCAGTTTTAGGCTTACTCGTGATCGCTTTCGCCAATATCAGTAATTTATTTATCGCCCGAGCCATTGAACAGAAGAGGTCATTGGCAATAAATGCTGCTGTTGGCGCGTCTAAAAAACAAATTTTCAAAAGTTTCTATGCTGAATCTATCGTCTTGATGTTTGCTTCTTTAACACTGGCTTTAGTTATTACTTCGCTGGGGTTTGGTTTATTACAATATTATTTAGCAGAGTTTCTTCCACGTGTTAATGAATTAGCTATAAATGCTTTCACATTAGGTATGGCTTTGTGTTGTCTGGTTATTCTTGGGTTAATTTTTGCCAAAATCAGCAGTAATGTTATTAATTATCGACAGTTAAACAATAGCTTGCAAAGCAGTGGCAAAGGCTCGGGTATTCAAGTATCTAAAAAAGTACGCCAAGCATTGATCATTAGCCAAGTGGCGGTTACCACCTTATTAGTTTTTGCAAATTTAAGTTTGTTTAATCAATCAACGTCGATAATTAACACGCCGATGAAATACAAGGTTGAGCAAGTATTTCTCTTAGAATTGTCTCGTTCAAGCACGTTAAAATGGGATAGCGATGAATTATTATCACTGATTAAAGAAATAGAAAACGCGTTTATAGCATTGCCAGAAGTCAGTGATATTAGTCAGTCTAATTCACCGATGAGCTCGAATACCGGCAATTTTACAGTCTTAGATCAGGAGCAAGTTTTCACCGCTGAAATTCAAAGTTCATCGGGCCATAAGGCTATTCATCTACTTGAACAGCCATTATTAGCCGGTGATTGGTTTAGTGAACAAGATATTCAAACGAATAATAAAGTTTTTGTCGTTAACGATGTATTCGCTAAACAGTTAGCGCCAAACGGTAATGCTGTTGGTATGAAAATATCGATGGAAAACGAAATTGACCGTGAAAATAACCCCGTGATGCGCACGATTGTTGGGGTCGTTGCTGGCGTTAACCTGCCTAATAAAACCGTTGAGCCTGCACAGGTTTACTGGCCAATATGGAAGGGCGCTGGTAACTTTTTAATTAGAGTGAAACCACAACAAAACCTGAGTCGTGAGCAAGTGGTAAATACAGTGAAGTCGGTAACGAATAAGTTTAGCTTGTCACGTCTAGAGCGATTATCTGATGTTCAAGCCAATATGCTCTTTACACAATACACTACCGCGATTACAAGTGGAGTATTAGCGATTTTCACCTTTTTATTAGCCGCTATTGGCTTGTACGGCATTTTAAGTTACAGCACACAGATTAGGCGCTTTGAAATCGCCACGCGTATGGCAATTGGTGCTAAAAGAAATGATATTATTAAATTGATATTCTTCGATAACGTTAAACCATTATTTATCGGTATTTTGGTCAGTGGTTTGCTATTACTGGCATTTTATTTCAACTTTAGTGAACTGCTAATAAGCTACCTTTCAATCGCTTCAATACCACCACTTATATTAACCTTAGCCTTGATCTCGCTAACGTCATTTTTCGCCTGTTATTTTCCATTGCGTCAGTACATCAATAAACCCGTTATTCAGTCACTTAAAAATAGCGAGTAAAATAGCTTAGCTTACAAGCATTAACTACTAACCTTTTCGTAATTAATGCTTGTATGATTTTTGCGCCAATGGTATAAAAAATAACAAGAATAAAAATAGAGTATAAAAATGGAATATGGTGAGTCGGTAATACAAGGTAGCGTTATAGATGAGTTAACTTGTCCAGATTGTGGATGTAACCATCATCAAGTGAAGGGAGTGATTAAATATGCTTTCTTTTTTGTTGAATCTATTCCTTTTTACCCGGTGGAAAAAAACACCATTATTCAATGCCAGCAATGTTGGACTAAAACTGATGTTGGTATCTTGCCACAACAAAGAGTCACAGAATTATCGAAAAATCTATTTCCTGCCTGGCGACTGTTCAGTAAATTTTTGGGCACACTTTTAACAATAATGCTTTTAGCTTACTTTGTACAAGGAGCAATTGAAAAACAGCAGCTTTCAGATCAGTTCATTGAAAAACCAGCAGTAAATGACTTCTACCATGTTGATTTTCGTTATCTATCCAATGAATTACGACCGACTGAAAAGTATAGGGTTGGTAAGGTTGTTGATATTACCGGTGATATAGCAACGGTGGTCTATAGTCGATTATTTTATAATATGCAGCGTGGAGCTGATGAAAGCATTAGAGTTGGCCATGTAACTCACTTTAGTTTCTTCTCAAGAAAAGAATATCATTACAGCTTTGCAAAACTCCAGGAAATGCGCTCGCAAGGGGCTATTTATCGCGTAGAAAGACCTGTTGGCAATAGACTACGGGGTAAGCTGGTGGTTACCGCTAAAAAGCGCTTTTTAAGTGCTACTTATTTCCCAGGCGCAAGACAAAATAATTCAGGATTGGCATTTGCAGAAGCGAGCTATATACCCAATCACTATCAGCGTGCTTTCGAAAAATTCAAGGTGTCTGCACAAAGAGGCCACAAGCTCGGACAAGTTAATTTAGCCGAACTGTATATTACCGGTAAACATGGTGAACGTGACTTAAGCCAAGCCCTCTTTTGGTTACAAGAAGCCGCTTTACAAGATCATCAGCCCGCTATTGATAAATATTTAATTGTTTGCCAACAAGTAGCTGGCTGTAGCAAAAGTGTCTTTATAAAGGTGCTGTCTGATGCGGGGGTTAATTTTCGTGTAGAGAAATAAAATACATTCAAATCTTGAGATTCATACCTATATTAATAGTACGTTAAATTGGACTGTCTCTCATGAAAAGGAAATTCACACACCTTCTATTACTAGTTTCATGTTAGAGCTCTTCTGCTCTAGCTAATTATATGGGTGCCGCATTTGACCTCAGCTTAACTGAGTTGATGAACATAAATATTACAGGCTCGACACTTAGTGAAGAAAACTTACTGAGTGTTCCTTCTGCAGTAAACCCTGTACAAAATGTTAATTCTGAATCTAAGTTGCTAAACTTTCTAAGCTTAAGTTATCAAAATAAAGCTTTTACCGCAGCAAGTAATGCAAATTACCAAAATGAAAAGAGAAATCGTAGCCAAGCAGTGTTCACAGGGAAAAGTTATAATCGTTTAGGAGGTAAAACACTTTTTAGTCTTTATTTTTCTTATCAGTGGAGTAGCGTGCTCGAAAGCTATTTTACCCTTGATAATGCTTTTGATAAAAAGTCATTCTGTCCAGCTGAAAGACAAGACAACATTATAGGTGCGACAAATAAAGGTCCATTATTTACCGCAGAATTAAGCGGGAAGCTGTAAGTAGGGGCGTTGACTCTAATTTCTATGTGAAGATACTTTTTAGACGACTTATTAATCCAATATTATTGGCAGAATGTTCTTGATATTTATAAGGGGAATCTAACAATGCTATACGCAGTGAATATGTGCCGCCATGTCCCCAAGGCCACCATAAGGCGATAACTGCTGGTGTGGAGTCGGTAGCAGGCCGAGCGAGAATAAGCTGATCTTTATTAAGTTTAATTAATGAACCTAAATGATCTTTGATTTCTTGTGGTGCCCTTTTTACGGTTTTCTTATTCCACTCATGTTCAAATTGTTGGCGAAGGGCGGCGAGTGTATGCTCTTTTTTATCACGGGAAAATTCAGATAACATGACCGAAAACCTATCTTCCCAGCGCCATGTTAATTGGTCTCCTAATAGAGAGATTATTGGGCTGGTAAACTCTTTGGTTTTTTCTTGGGAATATGACACAAAAAATCCTATAAAATATGCTTTAAAAGATGAGTGTCTTTTAGCATAACGACAAATTATGGCTAGTATATTACAACTGATTCACCACATAAATAAAGCCTTTATTGCTAATAATTATCATTTGTTACATATGCGATATAAAGGCACCTGTAAATAATGGTTATTGTAATAAGCTATTGAAAATGGAAAAGTTAATAATAAAATTAACTTTTCACTTTACTACTGGTAAATAAAGAGTTGTACGAATTTATTTACTTTTATCCGTATCTTCTTCAGCTTTATCTTCTCCAATCCATGCTAATAAAAATGCTTTTTGTGATTCTTTTAAATCTTCGTCAGTTAGCCTTTTTACCTTCAGTTTTGGATTTTCAATAAATGTGATTGTACTTGATAGTTTTTCACCACGTTGTATGTATTCAATCGTCGTACTTTCGCCGGGTGTGAATTGCTCTAAAGCGCTTGTCCATTTCCCTTTAGATCGTATTATTCTACGACCTAGTTTTACTATTTGGTCGCCGCGTTCAATGCCTACGTTATATAATGGCGAACCTACTTTTATTGACCTTGAAATTATGGCAGCGTTGCCGTTAAAATTAAAAGAAACGGCGCCTAAATAAGCTTCGTCTTCATTAGCTTTCACGACATTTAAACCAGCATTCTTTAGCAATTGCTTATAATCCGGCTTAATTTGTCCATAAATATGTTTATCAAAAAACTGTTCAGCGAAAGTTTCATTATCTAATAAACGGGCTAAGGTAATACGTAAGTCGTCTCGAGTATAAGGAATTTCTGCTTTGCCAAAATCTGTCCACATTTTTTTCATAAAGTTGTCAAGGGACTTGCCTGGAAACTCCTGTCTAATTGACAAATCGAGCGCTAAAGCCATTGCTTTACCATAAGAGTAATAGCTGTAAAATATATTACTGAAGTTAGTTTTATCAATGGATGTACCGGCATCAGTAAATGTTGCTAGCATGCTGGCACCCTCAGGGGTGAAAAACAAACGGCCAGGCACTTGGTCAACTTGATTAACAATTGATGAAACAACGTTCAAATATTCACTCACTGTAGATTCTTGAGCTCGGCGGATCATTAATTTGTCGTAATAAGAGGTGAAGCCTTCAGCAAACCATAGGTTAGTTGTCATGTTTGAAGAAGTAAAATCAAAGGGCTCTAATGCTTTAGGACGAATACGCTCAACATTCCAGGCATGAAAAAACTCGTGCGATAAGGTACCTATTTGTGAAAAGTCACCTTCGTCGAGTGATCTTGTATTGGTAAGTATGGTCGAGTTTCTATGCTCCATACCATCGCCACTTACATGGGGTAAATAACAAGCAATAAAAGTGTATTCACCGTAATCAAAGTCAGGTAATTCTCCGTAAACTTTGACTTGCTGTGCGACAACCGCTTTTGCTTGGCGAGCAAATTCAACTAGATCTTCATCGATACCATCGTGATGCACAGCTAAATTAATTTTATAATCTTTACCGCTTGAATGTACTGTCCAGCTTTTTACTTGATGATCACTTAACTCGGTTGGGCTATCCATAAAATAAGCCAAATTAGGGGCAGTAAAGGTGTACTTATCTGATGTTTTTTGGAGCTGAGTAGCGACTTTCCAACTGTCATTGAAAGGAACAAATTCTATTTCAATAGGGCGTATTTCATGATCTGTTGCCCACATAAAAGTGGCTGGAATATTCAAATGAGCATGAGTACGGTCTATTTGAGAATAAGTACCGTCAGCGCGATCACCAAACAAAGTATAACTTAACGTAACTTCGCCATCGTGATTGGCAATAAGCCATTGATAAGGATTCGGCCGTGTTACCGTTAATGTTTCACCTTTGCTGTTTACAGCAGTTACTTGATAAACGTTTTTAACAAATTCATGCAAAGCATAACGACCGGGGGAAGTACGGCTCATTTGCACTTCTAATATGGGTGTTTCAACTTGTGTGAAAGTGGCACTGATGCGAGCTTCATGATGTACCGCATTGTCGAAAGTGACTTTATAACGAGTGGTATTGTCTTTAACAGGTAACGAGTGGCTCGAACAAGACACGGTTAGTGCTAAAAGAACTGTGAGGGCAATTCTCATTTTTAATCCTAAGCATTTTATATTGTATAATTATTGGCTTAGTGTAGAGAATTCTTGATGTTTTTTATAGTAGTGTGTTGAAAAAAGTTAACGTAAGCCATTCTTAAAAATTCGAAAAGCTTACGTGGAACGATAATATTATAGGTTTAACATTTTGTTGGTAGCATTAAGTAATTGATGTCTTGTTTCAGGCTCAATGGAAGCATGACCTGCAATAGTACTGAACAGCTCTGAATTAGGGAGTTGTTGATGCAATAACCAAGCATTATCAAAAGGACAAACAATGTCGTAACGGCCATGAACAATAGCCATCGGGATCAGTTCAATTTTATTACAATTTTCGAGTATTTGATTATCTGAAAGAAAACATCCGTGCACCATATAATGAGCTTCATGACGTGACAAGGTCCAACATGAGTCATCGCCAGTGAGTGCAGCGACAAATTCTTCGTTAGGTTTAAGCGTGCAACAACGAATTTCCCATTTAGCCCATGCCTGAGCTACTTTCTCTGCGGCAACTTTATCGTCACCTATCATAATATCGTAGGCTGTTTTAACACTGGTTTGGCTTTCACCCTCAGGCAGTGCATCAAGGTACTCTTGCCAGTAATCGGCGAATATTCGTGTACCGCCCCCGCCTTCAAATGCCCAACGTGTATCTTCTTTACGGCCCAAAAATATACCGCGCAGTACTAAACTTATCACTGAGTCAGGGTGTGTTTGCGCGTAAACTAAGGCAAGTGTTGACCCCCAAGAACCACCAAACACATGCCACTTTTTAATGTTTAAGTGCAGGCGAATTTTTTCTATATCGGCAACAAGTAACTTAGTTTCATTGTTTTCTAAACTGCCAAAAGGCAATGAACGACCACAACCACGTTGGTCAAATAAGATAATAAGGTATTTCTCAGGATCAAAAAAGCGTCGGTCATTGGCTGAACACCCGGCTCCAGGGCCACCATGAATAAATACAACGGGTTGGCCTTTTGGATTACCACATTGCTCTACATACAATTGATGATTGTCACCAACGGGTAATAAAAAGTGATCAAAAGGAATAATTTCGGGATACAGTTGGTTCATGAATACGCTCTTATTTAATAGTGAAATTAATTAATCTCACTAGGGTTAAACAGGAAAGCCTAATTGTGTTTTTAGCTTACTGGCTTGGCGACGAGAAATCTCTACTTCAACATTGTTTTTCAACTGTGCCATTAAGCCGTAATTAACGGTTTGCTCAAGTTTTTCAATGGCATCTAAACGCAGAATATCTACACGGCTCGCGCGAAAATAGGTATTGGCATCAAGTCTAGCTTCAATTTTATTTAATGAACTGTGTAAGTATGCTTTACCTTGTGGCGTGTAAATAGCGGCATGGTTACCTATGCTCTCAAAACGAGAAATATCACCTAGACGAATAATTTTCATGTGATCGCCAAATTTCACCATCAGTTTAAAATCATCGGTTAGTGCAGCTTGGTCGTTTTCTGCTTCATTGTCGGCGAATTTTCCTATGGTTTCAGCTAAACGTTCAGGCACTATCGGTTTAACTAAATAGTCGATGGCATTTAACGCGAAGGCATCTACAGCAAATTCGTCGTAGGCAGTACAGAAAACAATAGGAATTTCACCTTTAAGCTTTTCTGCAAGTGTTAACCCTGTGCCGCCAGGCATTTCGATGTCTAGAAATATGATGTCCGGCTGATGATTTTCTATTTCATCAAAGCCTTGATCAATATTTTCGGCTTGTGCAACCACAGTAATGTTAGGATGCTTTTTTAACAAACGCAGTAACTCTTGTCGTGCCATGCGCTCATCGTCGATAATAATGGCGTTTAATGGCTTATCCATTTTCGATAGGTTCATAAGGTAAACTCATATTTACATGAAAAGTATCATGATCTGTTTCTTGGCTTAACTTTCCATGTTTGCCAAAAATCAACTCAATCCGTTGAGATAAGTTTTTCAGTCCGACTTTGGTGCCTGACTTAACTAGATCTGATTGGTAGGGATTAATTACATCAATAATCACCCGATCATTTTCTATTTTGCTATTGAGCGTTAATGTCCCGCCATCTTTTAAATGGGCAATGCCATGTTTTATGGCATTTTCAACTATGGTTAATAAGCCCATAGTAGGGATTTTAGCATTTTCACTGTCGGGGGAAATATTCATTTGAATGCGTAAACGGTCACCCAAGCGAATATCTTCGATAGCTAAATAATGCTGACAAACGCTGAGCTCTTTACCTAGCGTAGTATAGGCTTTGGTATCGGTAGACAAATTATAGCGAAATAAGGTTGATAGCTGAGTAATTAACTCGGCGGCTTTGTCTTCGTCTTCGTAGATCATACCGCGAATGGTGTTAAGAGAATTGAATAAAAAATGCGGATTAATTTGATTCATCAAGCTAGCAAGTTGTTGATCTTTAAGTTGGTCAGCTAATTTTCTTCGATCTCTAATCGATGTGATCGTTAAATAGAGCAAACTCCAAAAAAGAAAAAAGATGGCATTAATGAAGATATAAGAACTTATTTCGAAAATAATACCATATTGATAAATAAACATATCAGGCATAGAAATATCAAAGAGCCATTCTAATACCCTATCAATTACTGTGGCTATCAGAGCACATTGTAAAATTATTTTAAAAAAAACTTTTAATTCAGTAACTTGATTTTTAAGCTGATAATTACGAAGTAAATAATGGGTTAATAATATTGCCCCAGCATATGAAATCATTACTTTTATCATCAAATTGGGCATTGAAGCTTGCATTTCAGGCGTTTGAAAAGCTGGATCGGCATATGAACCCAAAAGTGTCATAGCAAGTGTAATGATCACCCCTAAAAATTGACAAATATAATAGGCGGTATTAGATTTTTTTTTATCTGGCATTGCTATCGCTTGGTTATTTTCTACCGCTATTATATGGCGATAAGAAAGTGAAATTATTTTGCTAAGCAGTATATCGTTACTGCTTAGTTAAGTTAAGTGGGTAACATAAAATGTTAATATTAAAGGTATTAATTCATAAATAAATACATATCAACGGATGCGTAAAAGTTATTAATAAAATGCAAATAAATCGGCAAATAAATACCTCCGCTACGATGGCGAGCCAAGCCGAGAATAACTGCTAGTGGGAACATTATCACAAGTATATTTAAATCGTATTGGCCTGCATGTATCAGCGTAAATATAACACTGGTAATAATAAGAGTACCTATAATGCCTAAAGGTGAGCTTCTTAGGCCTTTAAACATAAAGCCACGAAATAATATTTCTTCAAAAATTGGCGCGGCAATCACTATGGCAATAAATAACAACAACAGATAGTCAGTAGTATTGTAAATATCGATCATACTTTGTGGTGTTTTTATGTCTAAAGCAGCAGAAGCAAAGTAAGAAAAAATGAAATAAGCCAAGATGGCTAAGTTGAAATTTATGAAATTAGCTTTGCTTGGTAGTTTGTCAAAACCTAAATAAGCTGCCGCTGTTGTTACTTTTCTTCGACGGGCAAAATGAAAAATTAAGGGTGATAAACATAAAGCGGTGACAAGATAATTTATCGCGTTAAAATCTCCGTCGAGCGCTAAGTCAGCCCCTAACTTTTCAGCTAAGGCTTGTGCATTCTCTGCCGTTACACCGGATGATGATGCTTCGATTCCTGCCCCGACTACTAAGGTTATAAATGAAATAACAATGTACAAAATAAAAAGTAAAAGTGTTAAGCCCAAAGTGGCTTTTGCACCCCAGGGTTTTGTCGTTTCACTTTCAATTTCATTGGGTGGTATATCGTTGTTGTTTGTTTCAACTACAGTAGACATGCTTCTTTCCTTGCTTGCTGCTATTTATAATAAAATGATAAGTAATATAATTAAAATTATTGCTGGCATGATGATATCCCTATCTATTTCTTTTCAGTTGTTTGTTGGTCAAAGCAAGTAAAGCTTATTGTGTTAACGTCTTGAACATTACTGCTACAAGCTTTTTGTGCCATTGCCTGATGATCAGCGCTACTAAAACCCGCTGAAAAAATACCAAGAAAAATCAAACTTCCTACTACGGCGATAATCATTTTTATTGATGTCATTTTTTATTCCCTTTTAAAATGTAATTATTTTGTTTTGTGCTTACTGGTTGATTGTAAGAATACAGTGCAAAATAACTAAATTAGGTAAAAAGTGACAAGCGGTCATAAAAAATGATGAGTGGTTATATCTACTATGTAGGCTCGAAAGGTAATACTAACGATACGGTAAATAGCTCGTCAGTGCTGGTTTGATTGAGCGAACCTTTGCTACCAAAAATTAAGCCAATACGTTGCTGTAAGTTTTTAAGCCCGACTTGCGTACCAGACTTTACTAGATCTCCACGAAAAGGATTACTTACTGTAATGAGTAAAATATTATTTTCTACCTTACTGTTTAAAGTAACAGTGCCACCTTTTTGTAAATGTGCGATGCCATGTTTAATAGCATTTTCAACTAAAGTTAATAAACCCATAGTAGGAATTTTAGCTGTTTTACTTTCAGGGGAAACGATTATGTTAACTTTTAATCGTTCACCTAAACGTATGTCTTCAATATCTAAATAGTGCTGACAAACGCCTAACTCAGCCCCTAAGCTAGTGTGGGCTTTGGTATCTGTAGATAAATTATAACGAAACAAGGTCGATAGCTTGGTCACTAACTCGGCTGATTTATCTTTGTCTTCGTAAATCATACCGCGAATGGTGTTAAGTGAATTAAACAAAAAATGTGGATTGATCTGATTCATTAAACTCGCTAATTCATGGTCTTTTAACTGTTTACGAAGTTTAACCCTCTCTACAATTGAAGTGAGTGCCAAATAGAAAACACTCCAAACACTAAAAAGAACAAGGTTTATTAAAGTGTTTGAAAGTAGGTAATCGACAGAGAAATATGACTTTTCACTATCACCGAAAGCTCCACCATAAACTGCGCTTGCTATTGCGGCACTCAAGGCTGCGAGAAATATAGCAATACTGTATATTTTTAAAGATGACTGGCTATTAGCTAGGTACTTTTTAATATAAGCACGTAAGATAAAGTGGGTAGCTAAAATACAAATAGTAAGGTTTTTTATAAAAAGAATTATCTCGTGTATGACGTCAATTTCTTCTTTTTTAGCGCTAATGCCAGAAAGAGATATAAAACTAAAGAAAAGCAAACTTCCTACTAATTGGCAAAAATAATAGCTTTTACTTGTTTTCATTTTGTTAACTTTTTGTGAGTCTTTACAGGATGTTGCGATGCTAACATAGTAAGAATAATCTGTAACCTACTGTTTGTTCACTTTATAAAGTAAAAAAGCTAGTTAAATAATTAACTAGCTTTTTTATGTCACTCTGTATTGAAATAATATTACTCGTTGTTATTCAAACTATTCATACGTTACAGCTTCTGCAAAATATTGACCGAGATTCCAACCAACAAAGACTACTATAATAACAAAAAGGCCAATAGCAACTTTGCCTATGTTTTTATTTTTTGTGTATAAATAAGAAACATTAAACAGTAAGACGAGAAAGAGTAATCCCCATGCAATAAGTGGTAATAACGAGAACAAATGAGTCATATTATTTCCTTCGATTATTATCTATCTTCGTTGTTTTTATATGTCATATGAATATAGATTGTAGAAGCAATCATCATAATAGTGAGCAATAAAGATCCTTCAAAGCCAAAGTCACCGCCAGTAACCAGAGAGTTACCAGATACTTGTTGATTGATCACACTTTCCATTTTTGTACCGCTAACTTCAAAGCCTAATATCGGCCCCTGAAAAAAGTTCCAAGTAAAATGCATCGCAATCGGAAACCATAAATTACGCTTATGAATGGTGTAAACCCCTAACATAATGCCTGCTATAAATATATTTGCTGTTGAGATTAAAGAGGTACTATCGTTGCCTAAATGCATCACCGAGAATAATAAGGCTGTTACGATTAACGCCCAATATTTATTCATTGAAGCCATTAGGTTTGTTAATACATAACCCCGTACTAAAATTTCTTCATTAAAAGCGACAATAACAAAAAATGCGATATAGCTAAGCCATTGTATCGCGCCAAAATCAGAGTCTATCACCGTAATAAAACCACTAAAATATAGTGCGAAGAAACCTAATGAGATTAATGCAGCTCCCCAAACTAAGCCTTTTAATAAATCAGCTTTGTAGTTTGTTAACTCAAAGCCGAGCGACTTGAATGATTTTTTATCAACAAATTTCCGAAAAATATAGATAGCAAATAATGCACATAAAAACTGCGAAAGTATCAATGCACACATAGTATTTACACCGACAGCATTGAAAAGATCGCTGACGGACGTTGTCAACATTTCTAGCGTGATAGCACCTGAAACGACGAAAGGAATAACACCAAGCCCAGAAAAAATACTAATAACTATGGCGCCAATAATCGCGCGTAACCACCCTTTTTTTATGGCAGGCTGCTTTGGGATTTCGCTAGCCGATATAAGCCCTTCATTAGTTGATGCGCTTGCAGTGTTTGTGTTCATTACATTATTCCTTTGTCGTTCATTTTTTATTAATTGATTTTGATGATGAAAGCATACCAAGCAAAATAAAAGAAAGATCGACTAAGTGATGAACGGTTAAAAAAAATGATGAAAGGCTAAAACGTTGCTTAAATCGAGGTGAAGTTGTCTTCTTTAGTTAAATTAAATTTCTTTATACACGCTTGGCAAATACAGGCTTTGCCTTTACTTTTATCAGGGACTTGTTGAATTAATGCCTTAGGGACATCTTCTTGCATGCACCAACAAACCTTTGTGGTATCACTTACGGCACATAAATTGAGATTGCTGCAAAGAGGGCAGTATGGCTGGCTACTTGGTTTCATTGTTTATCTACTCAGTATAGTTTAGTGAGTTGTATGTTTAATGCCGTATTTGTGGTGAATTTTTGTTATATCACCTGATTTAATTAATATAGCCATACGTTCATTAAAGTAGTTTATCACTTTAGTGACTTGAGTTTTTTTTGGGGGAACCGGCGTAAAGGCTATAAAAATTTCTGCTTTAGAGACACAGCCTGCATTTCTGATTTTATTATTTAGCTTTTCTTTTTTCAGTTCGTAGAGGGTTGTGTTATTGGTGAATATGAAGGCATCTATCCTTTTTTTAAAAACTTTGCGTACATTTTGAGCAAGAAAGCGTTCATGGTAAGGCTGGAATTGGAAATGTTCAGGGTGTTTTTGAATATATCCATTTAGCTCTTCGATGGAAGTGTCAGTAGCAATTCCTATTTGCATGCCCTGCAAACTCTGCTCATTCTTGTATTGCCAGGTGTTTTTTACATCGGTAAAAAAGCACATCTGTTGGTAACCGACTGGGAAATCTGGAAAAATCAAATGAGGTGCTTCTTTTTTGGCGGGAGCCAGTAAAGCGTCGTATCTTCCTTCAGTAACGTACTTTATGGCGCGAGTCCATGGAAAAATATCAATATCTACAGTGTATTCGCTATCTTGAAATATTTTTTTTATTAGATCTACGGTATAGCCAGGACTTTCTTTATTGATGCAAATTTGAGGGCACCAATCAATCGCAGCAATTTTAATCGTTTCTGCTTGCGCAGTTCGTGCGTGAAACAGCGCAAAAAGTATTATGATTATTTTCTTCATACGGTTAATGCTGCGTATACTTATTAGTTGTTCGTTTAGTGAACCATCATATACTTTACTAATGTGTAGCGACAATAAAGTTTACCCTTAAAGCGAAATATTTTCAGTATAGTTTGTCATTAAGGAACGACAGATTAAAGGGGGGTATTGCATCGTACCTGCAAAGACAGTAAATGTTATTACGAACTACTCTATGATTTAAAAACAATCTTATATAATCTTGCTAATGCACGTTTAATTTTCATTTATTGATGGTCAATACAATCCTCGTGACATAAAGGTATTATGTGTAACCACCTGTTTTTCACTGTTTATTTTGCCATCCGCTCGGAATATTTCTAGCTAAAAAATCTAACTATTTATGACGTAAATAAACTGTAAAGTTTTTATTGTTTATAACTTGCTTTACCATAAATACCACCTACCATTAACCACTACGCAACAATCCATTAACAAAATATGGTGTTGGTTTCATCACTTTTTTAAATCAAAAGCAGTGAAACAACGGATTCATTACTTGTTACATGGTCAAGAATAGTCGTTAAACAATTTTCTATTCTGTGTTTGTAATCATAAAAATTTTGGCTAAGTAAATTGGCAGCAATTTATAAGGCTTACACACTTTTGTATATAAGGTGCATACGATTTGTATGCCGTTAAACATGATAATAAAGGTAAAAAAATGAAATATAATAAAACGTTTCTTTTAAGTGCATTGTCTATAACTCTAATGAGCACGTTCAGCGTTAACGCAGCCGACAGAACACTATTAAACGGTGACAATGCGACCATTTCAGCATTCTCTCAAACTAATCCATCTCTTCTTAATAATAATCCTGCGCAACTAGTGGGATTATCTGCAGGTAATACATTGCAAGTAAGAGGTAACTTTACTTTAGATAATGGCGATAGAACGACACGCTATCAACAATTTTATCAAGGTATCCCCGTGATCAATGATGACGCTATTATTTCTCAGAAAAGTGATAGTAGTTTCAAGCATGCTCATGGCTCGGTGTTAAACAATATAGACTCTGATATTAATAATGTTACACCCACCTTTACAGCTTCACGGGCTTTACAGCGTACTAAAGACCTAAGCTTTGGTGGGCTTTTATCGGCGGATCCAATAACGACAGTTAATGAAACTTCTACATTATCAATTTGGCAAGACGAAAATGACACAGCAAAATTGGTATATGAAGTAAGCTTTGTTCAATACGGAAATACCCCCGCCCGACCGTACTATATTATCGATGCTCATACTGGTGAGGTATTAATGCATTTAGATAATTTACAAACAGCAGATGGTACTGGCCCTGGCGGTAATGCTAAAACAGGTAAATATCAATATGGCACAGACTTCGGTTATTTAAATGTTAATCAGTCAGGTTCGACCTGTACTATGGTTAATACCAATGTAAAAACCATTAACTTAAACCATGGCACTAGCGGTTCAAGTGCTTTTAGTTATACCTGTCCAGAAAATACCACCAAAGAAATTAATGGTGCTTATTCACCGCTCAACGATGCTCATTATTTTGGTAACGTTGTCTTCGATATGTATAGCGATTGGTTTGGTTCAGCCCCTTTATCCTTTCAACTAGAAATGCGAGTGCATTACTCAAACAGTTACGAAAATGCTTTTTGGGATGGTAGCGCGATGACTTTTGGCGATGGTAAAAATACCTTTTATCCATTAGTGAGTTTAGACGTTACCGCTCATGAAGTTTCTCATGGTTATACTGAGCAAAATTCAGGTCTGGTTTATTCTGGAAAATCTGGTGGCTTAAATGAAGCATTTTCCGATATGGCTGGTGAAGCAGCTGAATACTTTATGACAGGCAGTAATGACTGGAAAGTTGGAGAGCAAATATTTAAAGGTAACGGTGCATTACGATACATGAATGATCCAACTCTTGACGGTAGATCTATAGGTCATCAATCAAACTATACATCAGGAATGGATGTTCATCACAGCTCAGGTGTTTTTAACAAAGCATTTTACTTATTAGCGAATAAGACGGGTTGGAATACACGCAAAGCATTTGAGGTCATGACTAATGCTAATAAATTATATTGGACGTCGAATACTAACTGGAATTCTGCTGGTGACGGAGCTATAGATGCCGCTTGTGATTTAGGCTACAGCACTGCTGATGTGAAATCGGCACTAGCGTCAGTTGGTGTAAGTTCTGATGCAAGTTCAAGTGATTGTGGAATAGTAATTCCAACGGATGGGATTTTAACCAATGGTGTTACTGAAACAGGTTTGTCGGGTAGTGCAAAAGATCAATTATTTTATACCTTAGAGGTACCAGCCGGAGCAACGAATTTAAACTTCGTGACTACAGGCTCTAGTGGTGATGCAGACTTGTTCGTAAAGTTTGGCTCAAAACCGACATTGTCTAGCTACGACTGTAAGAGCACAAGTTCATCGAGTAATGAAAGCTGTGATATTTCATCAGTGCAAGCTGGTACATATCACGTAATGGTTGAGGCTTGGAATGCAATCAGTGGTACTTCTTTAACGGGTAGCTTCACTCCGGATGACGGTACTAATCCAGGAGACCCTACTCCTATTGATATTACCTATGATATTAACTCACTTAATTCAGGCGCATGGGAAAGGTTCTCTGAAAACTTAGCCAGTGGTTATACTACATTGACGGTGACTATTTCTGGTGGAACAGGAGATGCCGATCTTTATGTAAATGAAGGTACTCAGTCAACGACTTCTAATTATGATTGTCGCCCATACAAAAACGGCAATGATGAAGTATGTACTTTCGCTTCACCTGCTGCGGGTGCGTGGCATTTCGATGTTAGGGGATACAATGCCTCGTCAAATATAACACTGAATATTAAAGCTAATTAATACTTACCTAAATACATTGAGGGGCTATGCCCCTCTTTTTTATTTCACACAACATATACCTTTACTCAATAAAACTTTCCCATCTAATTTTTTCAGCCTACTTTATTAACTTAAAAACTTAGTTTTGTTAAAATACTGCTTGGTTGATATAGGGTGGCTGCTAAACATAACGGTAATAAATGAAAGTATGAAAAGGTATTTTTCGATAAATAATAAAATGAGAAATACATGAACAAAAAAATTGAAAAATTACTCGTACTAAGTTTGCTCTCAGGGATGAGTACAGCTTATGCCGTTGATAATATAAGTCAGCAAAATAATGAAAAAAAAGTTTGGATTTCCCTTGGTAATGACGCAGTAACGGTTATTAATAATAGTTTTAGTAAACAGTTCGATCTAACAAATATTCAACCTAAACAGTCGGTACTTACCTTTCCAGATTCCCAAGGAATAACAGCACACAATCATGCCATTAATATTGTCAGTATTGATGAAGATCAATTAGACAACTTAAGCGAGTTTATGCATGAAAATTTTAAACGTTGTGGCGGCTATATATTTCATGATTCTCTAGCAGAGGCTCAGCAGTACACAGCAAATATCGCGTTAACACCACAAGTAATAACGAGCTACACCATTGATAATCCAAGTGGTGTAAATTCACTATTAAATGAATTATCTTCATCGAACTTAACATCAACCGTAGATACCCTGAGTAATTACAATAATCGTTATTATACGAGTTCAACAGGTGCAGAGTCTGCTAACTGGTTAAAAACCCATTGGGCTTCAATTGGCAGTGGTCGTAGTGATATTAATGTTGAATTGTATAATCATAGCTGGCAGCAACCTTCTGTTATTGCGACGATTACGGGAACATCTAATAGTAGTGAAGTGGTTATTGTCGGTGGACATTTAGATTCAATAAACTTGTCTAATCCAAGTACAGGTCGTGCTCCTGGATCAGATGACAATGCCTCAGGCATTGCCGTGGTTACTGAGACCTTACGTGCCATTGTAGCCAGCGGATTTAAACCCAAGCGTACCATTAAATTCATTGGCTATGCTGCAGAAGAAGTGGGTTTAAGGGGCTCAAAAGCTATTGCTCAAGATTACAAAAACCAAGGGGTGAATGTTATTGGCGTCGTACAGTTTGATATGGTTGGCTATAAAGGCACCGCGAATAAAGATATTGTTTTTATGACCGATTACACAAATAGCGGACAAAATACCTTTATGACTCAACTCATTGATACCTATTTGTCTGATATTAATTATGGCTATGATCAATGTGGTTATGGCTGTTCAGATCATGCTTCATGGCATAATCAAGGCTACCCAGCTTCGATGCCATTTGAATCGAATATGTCTGATTATAACAGCAGTATCCATACCGCAAGTGACAGCAGCTTTAATTCTGCCCATGCGTTAAAATTCGCGCGGCTTTCAGCTACTTTTGTTGCCGAATTAGCTAAAAGTGGCGATGTTGTTATTCCGCCAAATGATTCAGTACTAGAAAACAATGTTGCGGTTACTGTCGCGGGCGCTTCTAAAGAAGAAGTCTTGTTCACCTTTGAAGTACCGGCTGATGCAACAACATTAAGTTTTACAACTCAAGGTGGTAGTGGCGATGCTGATTTATATATTAGATTTGGCGCAGCGCCTACGTTATCGGTTTATGACTGTAAAAGCACGAGTTCTAGCAGCAATGAAACTTGCGATATAACATCATTAGAAACGGGGACTTATCACGTAATGGTACTGGCATGGAATCAAATAAGTAATGTCAGCTTAACCGCGAGCTACGATTCATCGACAATCCCACCCGATGATACAAATGTCTTACAAAACAATGTACCCAAAACGAACTTAACGGGTGCAAGATACGAAAACTTGGAATACATCATGCTAGTACCCACAGGCGCTTCTAATGTTAAGTTTACTATTAATGGTGGTAGTGGCGATGCAGACTTATTTGTTAAGTATGGCAGTAAGCCTACGCCTTCAAGTTATGATTGTCGTCCCTATATTGGCGGTAATAATGAATCATGTAACTTGAATAACGGTGGAGGTACTTACTACATTATGATTAATGGGTACGCAGCATTTTCGGGCTTAAGCTTAACGGGTAGTTATACCCCTGCGGTAACAGCTGTTAGTGCGATAGTAAATTCGAGTGTTGTAACACCGGCTCAATAAATAAAGTTTTAACATCAACTAGGTAAAATATAAAAACAGGGTAAATGATGAATTTACCCTGCTATACATATTAACTGACTACATTTACGTTCACAAAAACCAATCAAACCACCACCAAACCCGTAGCCACTCCTTCAGCCCAACATGCTTGAAAGTTATAACCACCTAGCCAGCCAGTAACATCAATTACTTCACCAATAAAATACAAGCCTGCGCTCTTTTTAGCTTCAAAGGTTTTTGATGATAATTCGTTGGTATCGACCCCGCCTAAAGTCACTTCGGCGGTTCGGTAACCTTCAGTGCCATTAGGTTTTATTTGCCATGCGTGAATAAAGTGATGTATTGCTTGAATTTCAGCATGGTTTAATTGATTTACTGCTTTGTCTGGAATGTCGTTACTTTCCACAAGGCATTCAATGAAACGCTTAGGAAGTAGTGTCGCTAATAAATTCTTTAAGGATTTTTGCGCTTGATGCTGACGCCAATCTGCGATGGTTTCACTTAAATTATGCTCGGGTAATAAATTAATGATAACGGCTTGACCCGCTTGCCAAAACGACGATATTTGCAGAACAGCGGGGCCTGACAACCCCCGATGCGTAAATAATATATTCTCTTTAAATGCCTCGCCGCTGTCGCTGGATATTTCAGTAAAAATACTGATACCCGACAAACCATCAAAGCGAGTTTTATCGTGGTCATGCAAAGTAAAAGGCACTAATGCGGCGGTTGTCGGTAATACATTTAAACCAAATTGTTCGGCTATTTTATAGCCTATTGGGCTTGCTCCCAGTTTTGGCATGGTTAAACCGCCAGATGCGACCACTAATGAAGTGCAGCTGTAGTTCGCTTCGTTGGTCTTTACTTGGTAACCGGTTGCTGTTTTGGTGACTGAAAGTACTTCATTGCGCATTTTTATTTCAACGCCTGCCCAATCACACTCGGTCATCAAAACGTCAACAATATCTTGCGCGCTATCGTCACAAAATAATTGTCCAAGGGTTTTATGATGAAAATTTACACCGTGGCGTTCAATAAGTTCAATAAAATCTTGTGCGGAATAACGGCTGAGAGCTGATTTTATAAAGTGAGGGTTCTGACAAATGTAGTTTTCAGGGGCAGCATTTTCATTGGTGAAATTACAACGGCCGCCACCGCTAATAAGAATTTTACGGCCTGGTTTTTTGCCCATATCTACAACAACAACTGATTTTCCTCTATAGCCCGCTGTTGCAGCGCACATTAAGCCGGCGGCGCCAGCTCCAATTATTAATACGTCAGTTGTTATCACAAATACACTCTTCTCAATAAATAAGCGGCTATTATAGTGATATTACGCGGTTGGAGCTAGTAACTAACGTGCTGTTATTGTTTTAACCCTTGTACTTGATATTGACCTGATGTGGTTAAATTTATCGTAACGGGCTTGTCTGTGGTGTTTTTCCAATACCAACCATGAGAACCGGTGAAAGGGGCGGTAAAACTTCCTTCCATTTTAGCTGCGGTAGTTATTGTGTAACTTTCAAAATATCCTGTGGTATCGCCTTTGGGCTCGCCATGTAAATCATGATAAATAGCGCCGTCATCTGTGAACCAACTGTAGGTCATTTTATCGTATTGATTCATTGAAAACTTAAATTCAACACCGCGTTGTGGTGGCACTATCACGGTTATTTCGTCTTTTGCTTGCGCGTCTGTATGAGTCGTTGTGGCGAGGGGAGTGACAATGTTTTCAGGGGCAAGTTTTGTCAGACCTAATTTTTCGCCAATGCCGGTCGGGTCAATATTATATTCAGCCGGTAAAATTACTGTGGCGAGTACCGCAGTGGCTAACAATAGTGCGAGGAAAACATGTTTAGTTAAAGATCGAGTTGAAAGTGTTTGTTGCATAATTTTAATTCTTGTTAGTTGATGAAATAGCCGGTTAGCTGAAAGCCCATTAACATAAAGCCAGCGCTCATTAGTAAACTATTCGTTGTGGTGGCAAAGGTATTAAAACTGCTGTTTTGTCGCCAAATATTAAGCAATAAAACAATCATGATTAATGCTAAGACTTGACCAATTTCAACGCCAATATTAAAGGCGATTAAATTCGTAAAAAGCCCATCTTTAGATAGCGTTAGCTCTTGAATTTTTGTCGCTAATCCGAAACCATGAAACAAGCCAAATATTAATACTACAGCACGGGTATCGAATGTTCTGCCAAAAAAACTTTTAAAGCCGCCTAAGTTTTCAAAGCCTTTATAAACGACTGAAAGACCAATGATAGCGTCAATTAAATAAGCGTTAACTTGTATATCTGCCATAACGCCGAACAGTAGCGTAAGGCTATGTCCTACCGTAAACATACTGACGTAAAGTACAATATCTTTAGGTTTGAATATGAAAAATATTACCCCCAATAAAAAGAGTAAATGATCGTAACCGGTGATCATATGTTTAGCGCCGATATACATAAAGGCAATAAACTGAACGCCGGTATTATTGAGTAAAAAGTTGCGAGTATTATCGTCAACCCCATGCGCAAAAATGTTCGCAGAGAAGCCGAGTAACAAAAGGATTAAGAAGAACGAAAATTTGAATTCAAGCGATTTGCTTTTCACAGAGTTTGCCAAATAATGATGGAGTTTTATTTTTCGCCTACCTTAGCATCTATCATTGAATAGCTGAAAGGTATTTCTTAATTAGCGTTTATCCTTTGATGATTTTCTCAAGGTGTTCGGAGCTTTAAAATGAAGTTTTATTACTTTGTTGGGGTGATTTTATCTCAATTTTAGGGGGAATAAACGTGATGTCACCTGCATAAATTATCCAAGATAAAGAAATGCAAAGATTGTGTAAAGGTCAGAACTAATTAAAAACGCGTGACTCTATGTCTACCGATACTGCCAACATTTTCACTGGCAATATTTGAACTGCTAATTAAAGCAGAGATAACAATAAAGAGTTAGGTGAGTCAATGAATATTCAAAAGTACATATTTTGTATAAAACCAAGAAAATTTTTAATCGTAATAATGGCAATTTTTAGTCTTTCAGCTTGTGGTGGTTCTGATAGTGACTCTAATGCTGAAGGATATGTAAAGCTCTACAATACAGCAAATAATTCTCCGGCCATCTATTTAACGATAGATGAAGATTTCTCCACGAGTGATGATGAAATTGAGATCACTTATAACGGGGTTCCTTATGGTGGGGCATTGAATACAAATAATGTAGATAATGGTGATTATTTTTATGAACTCGCCTGGCAAGACGGGGACAGTACCGATAGTAGTGACCTTACCTCTGTTTATGAAGATAGCTTAAAAATTAGCGGCGATATTATTAAATTTATTGTTATCAGTGAAGATATTTTAGCCCCGACAGTAATGACTTACGATATTGACATTATTGATGACGATGATGATGTTACCTACGATCGTTTCAATTTTAGAATTTTGAATATGCATCCTGACAGCGAAGGAATTGATGTATACGTATCTACAGCGGATGAAACATTTAATGAGGCTGAACTTATAGGGCAGTATAGCTACCAAGAATTATCAATGAATCAAAAGCTTGACCATGATGATTACATTGTTTATATCACTAAAGCGGGCAATACCGAGGTTTTGTTCCAATCGAAGGACATAACTTTTTCATATAGTGGTCAATACATAATAGCGCTTCGTGAAAATAATGGCGTAGGTTCATCACCTTACGTGCTTGATAAGATATCGAGTTCATCTATTGAATCTTTTATCGACTTTAATTCTGAGGCAAAATTTAATGCCTACAATGCGATTTCAGAACATGAATTGATGCCTAATTATCAGGGACAATTTTCATTGTATATCAATGGTATTGATAACTCTCCTGAAATTGAGGCATTAACCCTTGGCGAGTTAAGTCAGCCTGTTGCTTTGGCAAAAGGAGATTACAGTATCGACATACTTGTTTCTGATCAGGAAACGTCACTGTTGAAAAACCATCTGCTTTCTTTAGACGAAAACATGCATAAAACGGCCTTTTTCTATATAGATGAAGTCGAGGTTGATGATGACAACGACGGCAACGTTGATGAAAATGGCGATGGTATTGTTGATGAAATTGAATTGAATATTCATTCATTAGTGGTGAGCAATAGTAGTAGAAACAGTATTTATGATCATGAAATTAAGATCGTTAATTTAGTAGATAGTAATGAATTTGGTGCTGTAACGGTTTACTTTGTACGTAGTGATGAAACCATTGAAACTACAACATACAAACAGTTAGTAAACTTTGCCAGTAGTGAGTCGTTATATTTAAAGAATAATACTTACCAAGTTTATGTTGTTGCCATAGATAATAGTAGCCACATTATCTTGAACACGTTTGAAATGATTTTAGATGAAACTTCAAATGAGCAGTTTCTTATTATTGAAACAGATGACACTCAGCCAACGGGCTATAAAGTTAACTTATTTGATCAGACAATATAATGTCGGTTTCACATAAAATCATAATTGAAAACGTTGAAATTTTATTAGGTTGTCGAGAAGTTTATTGTGGCAATAAATTGATAGAAATGACGGGATTAGAGTTTAATTTGCTTTGGCTATTAATGGAAAGTGCACCTAAAGTCGTTTCAAGGGAAAGTATTGCTAAGCACATTTTTAATCGTCGCCTTATTAAGGTTAATCGAAGTATAAATATACATGTTTCAGCAATTAGAAAAAAGTTATTAGTGTCTACTCAAGACTCACCCATTAAAACGATTAGAGGGGAGGGGTACGTATTTTTAACTTTTTGATGTTATAAATTAAAAAGGCTTCCATTTGGAAGCCTTTTCTAATTAACTTTATAGCTAAACCTGTGTGCTAGTCATGATACTTGTCGTACCTGCTTTCGCCATTTCAGCTAAATCTTTATCAACAAAAAACAACGCATGGCCGTCGTGTCCTACCAAGTTAATTTTATCTAAAACACTTTTGAATAGTGTTTCTTCTTCATGTTGCTCAGCCACATACCACTGCAAGAAATTAAACGTTGAATAATCTTGGTTGGTAAAAGCTTGGTGCGCTAAAGAATTGATATGCTCAGTAATTTCACACTCATGTTGATATGTTTTTTCGAATACATCCGCTAATGATTCAAATTCATGCGGTGGAGCATCAATACTACCTAAAATAGGTAATGCACCTGTTTCACTCACATAAGTGAATAAACGAGTCATGTGATCCATTTCTTCTGCGGCATGTTTACGCATAAAGATAGCAGCACCTTCAAAGCCTTTTTCTTCACACCAAGCACTCATTTGTAGGTATAAGTTTGAAGAATAAAACTCTAAGTTTATTTGTTTGTTTAACTGTTTGACCATTTCAGGTTTTAACATGGTGATGCCTTATCTATAAAATATGCGAGAATTCTGCCTGTTCTATGAGTGTGATACAAGCTAAAAATTGTAAATTTTATAAAATTTAATTTTAAAAGTACTTAAAAAACAATGTGATAACTAATGCTAATCATTATCATTCTATTTACTTAAAGTGTTTTTAAAATCACTTCAGCTTTACTTGCTTCAAATTCTTTAGGTTTTTCAACATGTAAACTCGTAATTGTGCCGTTATCAATTACCATAGCGTAACGTTGTGAACGTAGCCCGCCAAAACCAGCTGTTTCCATGCTTAAACCAAGTGCTTTGGTGTAACTGCCATCACCATCCGCTAACATCATAATTTTTTCAGCATTCTGTGCTGCGCCCCAAGCATTCATGACGAAGGCATCGTTTACCGACAAACAAATAATCGCGTCAATACCTTTAGCTTTAAACTCGTCTGCTAAAACCACATATCCGGGTAAGTGAGATGCTGAACACGTTGGCGTAAAAGCACCGGGTACCGCAAATAACACTACCTTTTTATTAGCAAAAAGTTCCTCAGTATTGTGGGTAATCATATTGCCATTTTGTAATTGTGACAGTTCGCCTGACGGCATAGCTTGATTTTCTTGGATCATATAATTCTTCTTAGTTAATTGAGTTAACTGTAATTAGGTAGGGTGGTTAAGAGGAAGCTTTACCGGTTTGCATAAATAGCCTTTATCATGTGCAGAGCGCGCACAATCTTTGCAAATAAAACGTGGTTTATCGACAATATGAGCCAGTTCGTGAAGACCTTTCTCTATTTCTTTTTTTTTCCACTTACAAAGTGCCTTGGCCATAATCGTTCCGAAACGAATCTCATTACTCATTATATTTTAGAAGATAGTAGGTTGTCATGCATCTATTTATCGGTAATTATTTTTAATACGTTTCAGTTTTTGTATTTTATGCTCTTTTATCGAGTGTTAAACCAATATCATTGACATGATTATTAACATCAATAGAAATGATATTTGCCAGTTTTTGCGAGTTTGTTACTTCCTCATCGACACTGGTCATAGCTTGTTCAAAAGCAATAAAGTGTTCACGCTGACGAGTAATTTGCGTTAACGAGTCTTGGGCAACGTTCGCTGATATTTCGGCTTGACCTGTGACTTCTATTGCCGTTTCTTGTAATTGGTCTGCAATTGTTTTTTGGTTTTGTGATGCCATTTCAATATCCACGATGGTTTTTTCAATAGAATTACTGGCACTTTGTAGTAGATCTAAACGTTGGGATATTTGCTTAAGTGAATCTTGAGTTTTCCCTGCGAGTTGTCTAACTTCATCAGCGACAACTGAGAAACCTCGACCATGTTCACCCGCTCGGGCGGCTTCGATGGCGGCATTTAAAGCAAGTAAGTTTGTTTGGTCAGCAATGGCGCCGATAACATCAACGATAGAAGTTACACTGTCTACAGATTGAAACAAAGAGGTGATTGCCGTTTTGCTTTGCTGTGTTGCTAAATTAGTAGATTCACTGGCTGATAGAACTTGCGCAACGCGGTTTTGACTGGTCTCCATTGCTTTTTGAGTAGCTTGAGCATTATTGACCACTTGCTGTGATAAAGTATTTACTGTTTCCGTGGCTTGACCCAGAGCGTTCAAAATTTCACGTGCGCCTTGTACGTGGTTACTGGTGCTGTTTGATGACTGATAAATATTTTTAACTTGGCTTTCCATAGTCGTTAATGCTTTAGCGACCAAATCAAGTTGTTGCGCTTTTGCTTTATCATCTTGGGCAAGTTTGTTAACCATTTGATTAAAACTTGATGATATTTCACCAAGCTCAGTTTTGGTTGGAATACCGGTAATATTGTCAACTTTCCCTTGTTCAACTAATAGTACGAAACTGTCGCGTAATTTCCTTAAAGGATTCAAAATAACACTGCGCTGTAACCAATAATTCGTCACCAGAAAACACACTAAAAATGAGAGCAAGCCAATGACGACACGATAAAGCTGCTGATTGAGTTTTTCTTGCTCAAGCAATATCGCTTTTTCGCCGACAATAATAATATCTTCTAATATCGACACCTCTTCAGTGATTAACTTTAAGCCAGCACTTCGTTGATTTTGTTGGGTGAGGGTATTATGGAATTCATTTTGATAGCGGCTGACCAGTGAATTAAGTTCATTAATTGCTTCTTCACTTAGATCTTCTTGTTCGTTATCTTCATCATCAAAAAAGTCGTCTTCGTCAGCTTCATCACTTTCAGGAAAAATAGCTAATAAAGGGTAAGCTGACAATTGTTTGGTGAGTATGGTTAACTCTTGTAAAGCACTTTGAAAACCTTGGCTGTCGATATTTTTACTTAAAAATAATTTTTCCCGAGTGTTAATTAAATCGTTTAATGAACGAGCAATATTACTGGTGTTTAATAAGTAACTTATACGCTTCTCTGCTGAAAGTTCTTTGCTAATTGCAGCGTATTTGGTCAATGAATGCGTAATAGCAACCATGCTTTGTTCGCCAATACGTAATAAGGCCAGAGGATCTCCACTGAGTTTGCCCATTGCACGGTATTTAGTTTCTATATTGCGGTCTAGGGTTTGTGCTTCGTAGCTAATGTTTTCGGCTAAACTTTCAACACCCAGTTTAGAGGAATGAGCGATTATTTTTTTGAGCATCCCTTGCGCCGTATTAAGTAAACTCGCGTCACCACTTTGTAGGTAGGTTGCTATTGTGCGGTAAAATTTTACTGTAGTTAATGTTTTTAACGATTGATATTCGGAATATTGAATACGGCTTGATGACAGAGATGCGCCTACCTGAACCATAGTCGAGACGAATATAATAGCGAAAATACTGATGGCAATAACCGATAATCTCGAAAAACTGGATACCCGCATAGAAAACCCTTAATGAATCATCGTCTAAAAATTAAAGGCGAATTCTCACTGATCTTTATGACGGTTTGGTTACGTTATTGTGACAAATAAATGTCAACTGAAGAGGATTGTTTTTAAATGAGTTATTTGGTTCGTCACAAATAATGAGAAATGTGTCATTGGATGACTTTGTTGGTGCCAAAAGGTGATACATCTGTTGGTTAAAATAAAGGCATAATTAACCGTTCGCATTCTATTATTTAGTCTTTATATGGCAGTGACTTTGCTTTTTTAGACAGTATTCCTTCATAAATATAAACTAGAATAAAACGATAAAAATAAAAAGTCAGTCTTGTGTTCATTGTCTTTTGTAAATTTATTTTCAACCCCGATGACACAAAAGTGTTTTTCTTACGACTAACTTAATATCTAAATAAATAAGCCATGCGGATTAATATGCATAAAGAGTTTGAACAAATGATTATTGATAGCAAAGGACGAATTCATTATATCGTCTCGCGTTATAGTCATGCGGGTGAATTTGACGATATGTATCAAGAAATCCTTTTACAGTTATGGCGAAGCTTTGACTCTTTTCAAGGCCAAGCGAAACGTGAAACATGGGTATATAAAATTGCATTAAACACAGCTTGTACTTTTGTGCGTACATCAATAAAGCACAAAGAGATAGCAAGTACGCTGGTAAATAATGTCATGAGCAGTGTTCAACCAGGACAAGAAAATTGTCAGGCTGACATTCTTAATAATTTTATGAATCATTTAAATGATACTGATGCGAGTATTTTAATGATGTATTTAGATGGCTTATCGTCTGAAGATTGCGCTGACGTTGTTGGTATAAGCGCTAATGCAGTTAGAGCAAGAATTAAACGAATTAAACGCGAATTTGAAGATAAATATATTGGAGAAGACTCATGAAACTTGATGATTTAAAACAAGATTGGCAAAAGAACATTGAACAAGTTTCTGCTCCAGAAAACTTAAATAAGGTCATTAATATGCTAGAAAAAGAAACCACTAAAATCGACAAAGAAATAAAACGACGAGACTTTCTCGAAATATCAATTGCGGTATTATTAATCCCAGTATGGGTTTTAGGTTTATTCATCAGTAAAGGTTCAATTCAAACGGTCGGTTATGTCATCGCTATAGGTTCTTGTCTTTATATACCTTATAAGTTAATTAGTGCTAAAAAAGTTACCGCGCCCAAACTTAGCAATATAAAAGCTTTTCTGGAAAGAGAGAAACAAAAGGTCTCACAACAAAAACAACTACTTGAATCTATTGTTTGGTGGTACATAGCGCCTTTAACGTTAAGTATTGTATTAATCACTTTAGGTGGCACTGTTAATGAGGCAGGTATACCCAGCATGAATGATCATCTGTATTTTTATTATGCTTGTTTAACGCTATTAATTGTCGGTATTTATTTTTTAAATAAACGCGGAGCAAAGAAAAAATTCGGCCCACTATTAACTAATATTGAACAACGTTTGACCGAGCTAAATCACTAAAAGTTAGCCCATCCAAGTACCTTTATAGCCCAATACCTTCTTCTGGCAACTTCAAGAGCTTTGTCATAGGAAGTTTATAAATAAAATTTGAGAATATTATGAAAAGATCGAACAATAACAGTGCTTCAATAACCGTATTTATCACACTATTTATTTGCCTTATTAGCGCAGGAAACAGTATGGCTTCAACTGAATTAAAGACCATTGAAAAAATCATCATCCATAAAAGCAACATTGAAAAACAAGCCGTTGGCGTTTCGGTAGTATTAATCAATGGTAACCAAACAGAGCATTTAAGTCTTGGACTTGCTAATAAAACGTCCAAAGAGAAAATTAACGCTAATACGTTATTTGAAATAGGCTCTATAAGTAAAACTTTTACCGCTTTAGCTTTAGCTAGCATGGTAAAAGAAGGGAAAATAAAGCTAACAGATCATGTGCAAAACTACTTGCCGGAACAAGTAAAACTTTCGGTGAAGAATGGAAAACATATCACTTTTTTATCATTGTCGAATCATAGTTCTGGTTTACCTCGATTACCGACAAACATGCCGTTTTCAAACCCTTTAAACCCTTATGCAGATTATACCGTTGAAATGATGTATGAATTTCTTAATGAATATAAATTACCCCGTGAAGTCGGTGAAGTGCATGAATACTCGAATTTAGCTGTTGGTTTATTAGGTCATGTTTTAGCGCTAATTGATAAAAAAAGTTATCAGGATATGGTTACTGACAGAGTTTTAATTCCACTCAATATGATGAATACCTTTGTTAAAATTCCTGATTCAAAAATTGGTTTAATGAGCAATGGGCACAACGACCAGCTAAGTGCTACTCAGCATTGGCAATTACCCACATTAGCCGGTGCAGGAGCTTTAAACTCGTCAGCGACGGATATGGCGTCTTATTTAAAAGCTAATATGTCAAAAGAGCAATTAAGCGATGAATTTACCTTAAGTCATACGAGTACTGGCCTCTTTGGAAACCCCGATACAAAAATAGGTTTAGGCTGGATCATCCTTAAAGGAAAAGATAATCCATATTATATGCATAATGGTGGCACAGGTGGTTTTAGATCCTTTATTGCTTTTGACCAAAAACAACAAAAAGGTATTGTTATTTTAACCAATTCTATTTTTGAATTAGATGAAATCGGTCATGCGTTTATCAACAATCAACTTGATAAAGTAGCACTAACTACTCCTATCAATGTAGCCAAGAAAGCACTAGATAAGTTAAATGGTGAATTTCAATTAGCCCCGAATTTTGTGCTGACAATCACTAACGATGAATCACAGTTATATGTTCAAGCAACGGGTCAACAAAAACTCACACTAACCGCAATTTCAAAAACGGAATACGTGAACCAAGCAGTGAAAGCTAAAATCGTTTTTGAAGTAAACGAAGCAGGGAAAGCAACCTCTTTAACTCTGTATCAAGGTGGGCAAACACTTCCAGGTGTAAAATTATAAGCTGGTTTGATTAGGAGCTATTTAGCGTACAAATTTGATAAAAAGTTTATATCAAAGTTGTCAAGTTTGTACGTATTTATACAGCTCGATTCTAACGTTCACCTATATAGGTAGTTCAACTGACAGACGAAAGGCAGCACAACGACTCCAAAGTTTTGATTTTAAAATATAATTACACTAATGAAGATTAGAGCTAGACAAGGTTTACCATTTACAAAATGCTAACATGATCCTAAGCTAGTATTAAAATTGTTTTATAGAGAAGGTATATGAATAAAAATCTCACTTTCATCTTTGTATCAATAATTTCTTGTGTGCTTTTATCTTTATTTGCTGATCCTATCACGCCCGACAATCCCTCCATATTGTCTTTAGTTCCCCCTTTAATAGCCATTGTATCGGCATTTGTTATACGTGAAGTAATCACCTCTTTATTTTTGGGGATTTGGAGTGGTGCTTGGATTATTAATGGTCAGGACTTTCAAGCTCTTGGCACTTCGTTACTTGATATTCCAACAAAGTACGCGTTAACCGCTATGAATAAATCGGATAATATACTTATCATTTTGATAACCGTATTTATCGGAGGGATGGCTGCGGTTATTTCCGCTAATGGTGGCATGAATGGATTAGTTAAATGGATATCAAAGTGGGCGACAAATCGTAAAAAAGGACAATTAAGCACGACCTTAGTCGGATTTATAATATTCTTCGATGATTATACTAATTTGTTAATCACTGGCAATACTATGCGTCCTTTGACCGATAAGCTGCGTATGTCTCGTGAAAAACTGGCTTATATAGTTGACTCTACATCGGCTCCACTCGCAGCAATATCGGGAATTTCCTTATGGGTTGGTTTTCAGGTGGCTCTGATAAAAACATCAATTGAAACCATACCAGAACTGGAGAACCCATTCTTACTTTATTTAAACTCAATTGCCTATAGCTTCTATCCTATTCTCGCCCTAATATTTGTATTCCTTATTATATTTTTACAAAAAGATTTCGGCCCTATGCTCAAAGCAGAACAAAGAGCATTGAAGACGCCTATAGAACCTCTGTCTGAGTCCAATCAAAGAACCGCTTCTAGTTTATTTGCTGTAATACCTATATCGGTATTTATATTATCTGTACTTATTGGAATTTACATGACGGGTGAAGGCAACACAGTGAGAGAAATTTTGGAAACTGCAAACTCCTTTAAAGCGCTTTTAATTGGCTGTTTCTTGGCTTCTATCACTGCCATTGTAATGTCAGCTTTGGGACGTCTTTTGACGTTTAAAGACGCTATAGAATCATGGAGTAATGGGGTGAATTCTGTAATTGGTGCCGTCATTATATTGGTTTTAAGCTGGTCCCTAGCTCAAATAACGCAAGAATTACAAACTTCAACCTACCTAGTGAGTACGCTTGGAGCTGTAATACCTACCGTACTTTTCCCTGCTGCAGTTTTTATTGTTGCGGCACTCATTGCGCTAGGCACTGGTTCAGCTTGGGGCACTATGGCAATTTTGATGCCTCTCGTTGTACCTCTTTGCTGGAGTGTGATTGGGGGAGATGTAACTCAGATGAGTATCCTCTATGCGACCTTAGCTTCGGTCATTGCTGGTGCCATTTGGGGTGATCATTGCTCTCCAATATCAGATACAACTATCCTCGCATCGGTGGCGTGTAAATGCTCGCACATTGAACACGTAAGAACTCAAATGCCTTATGCCATTCTAGTGGCTATTGTTGCGTTAATATTTTGTCTAATTCCCGTAGGATTTGGTGTACCCCAATGGTTGTGTTTAATTTTCGGCGTTATTGTGCTGTTTGTCGTACTCACTGTCATTGGGAAAAAATCAAACGAAGAATTACTACCGGATGCAACTAAGTTACATACTGAAGGGTTGACTCCTTCGCAAGAGAGCTCATCGATTGGATAGCGTTTTGAAATGTGGGTGCTATATAGAAGTAATCACTATAAGTTGCTAATTTTATAATTATTAATGCTGCTTTAGGTATTGGGAGTACGGAAGGTATAACGGTATAAATAATCAATCTGCTATTAACCAAATAAAAAATAGTAGATTGATATTTTTATGACGCCTTCTAACAATGTGCAACGTCTTGGTTCAAGCGGCCACTAACGGTAATAAGTAAGGTTTGAGGATTAGTTAATTCGATATTCCAGTGAACGTGAATATTATTTGTCAGTATATCAGTATGTTGCATTACTCATTTTTTTTAAGGAAGAGATTTCACGTCCGTGCTCATTCTCTTCTTAACTTGTCTTAGTTCCTTAGTGTTTTGGTTTAATGCCGTTAGGATTAACTAGGACATCCATTGTTAACTTCTTGCCAACGTTTCTTGTAGATAATCGGCAAGTGGCTCATCTCGACAATACTGCCTGGTTATCAATGTGCCCTTAAGTAATTTATGCCAACGTTCAAGTACCTCTTTAGTTGACCAAGCTTTAGCGGTGTCTTCATCAATAAACAGCACCATATGTGTATGGTTACTCATGATGGCATAAGCACAAACATCAATAGCAAAAGTTTCACTTAACGCGAGTAACTTATCTTCTACCCAGCCACGTCTGTGTTCAAAATTTTGACCGGTATTTTTGTCTTTACCACAAAGGAAAGCCCGCCTTACACAACGGGAAATACAATGATAATAAGGTGTGTCGACTAAACTAATTAGTTGTTTTCTGGCGGTAGTCATGAAAAGAACCTGTATCAAGGTGATTAATTCAGCTTAGTACAGGATTGAGTCATACTCAAATAACAATGGATGTCCTTGTTAATTTTCGCCAGTACTCAATTAACTATGGACCTATGAATTAATGAGTTAATTTCCTAACAGAGACCCTATTAAACTTTTTGTATCATGATATTTTTATCTAAATTAGCAAAACTACTATCTGTAGAATGTAGCGATTGAGAATATAAAAGCTTACGTAGTTTTATTTGTACCTCTCTTTGCTCACCTCGGTCACTATCAAAGGGAGTATCGTAAGCTTTAATATGAAGTACATTATCAATCGCTGTGGTTTGCAACCAGTCACAATTAAGTACTTGAGTTTTATCTAAGCTCACTGCATCAAAAAAACGCTCGCCAAGCCATAACTCCGAGGCAACAGCTTCGGTATAACCCGGTTTAAATAACCAATGGCCTGCATGATAAGTTTTGTCTACTATTAATTCTTCAAAAGGGGCGGGTAAACCGTTATCTTTTTTTACTAGAGAGTCATGATTAAGTCCAGCAATTCTAAAAGAACTGAAAGAGCTGTAGTTTTGAACTTGATCATAGTCATGATTAAGCAGCCGAGCACTGATAAAGTCAGGATGACTCAATAATTCAGGTAACCAATGCTCCCGGTTTTCAATAATATTATCGAAACCTTCAACAATAAGTTGAGAGATACCAAAGTCACTTAACGGTGAAAAACGTATTGCAGGCCTCATTTTGCCTTTGGGAAAATCATTAATCTCTTCTAACCAAAATGTTACCTGACGTTTATTACGTGGTAGCGATTTTAATATATTGCCAACCAAAATTGGCTTTCCTGTTTTAATATTCAATATTTTAGGCGAGTTCTCATCCTCTATTAAACCTTGGCTAAAATTTGCTAATTCCCAAAGTTGATAAGCTTTGGGAAAGGCTAATTCGGTAAAGTTAATAATAAGTGAGTATTTCATTTATCCTCCAAATTCGCTGATACGCAGTGTTATACCTTGACGCTCAGCAAAACTTCTAAGTATCTCAACAGAATTAAGGCCTCCAGGATCAACACGAATATCTAATATGCGATTGGCTTTAGGCACTTCAATCTTATTAAAGAAATATCTAGGACATCCACTGTTAAATTTTTAGTACAAGATTTAGTTATACTCAAATAACTATGGATGTCCTCGTTAATTTCGTTAATTTAAATATACATGAAATCACTTTTATATGGATGTTTGGTCACTACTCGCCCTGTAGTGAACAACTAATTTTCACCTCTAAATTCTTACTAATGTCACATATATTTGGTGTCATTGAACTTGGAAATTAAATGACTTATAGAAAATT